>OGZX01000017.1_pt1 | contig 151467 bp, 102 predicted proteins | sample 1576881 | NCBI WGS metagenome assembly OGZX01 (sample SAMEA3541542, study PRJEB24748) | human gut metagenome | biome: human gut; feature: human-associated habitat; material: faeces | place: China | collected 2012 | reverse complement strand
CATTTATCCAAGGAGAAATCGTTGGAGACGAGAATGCAACTGTACATACTTTTGCTAAGATAGAAGAAGGTATCCCCGGTGCTATCTCGTTTCTATCCAATCCCAAATATACCTCTTATATATACAACACTCAATCCAGTATAGTACTGGTAAACAAAGACTTCGTACCCGAACAGGAAGTAAAAGCCACTTTAATCAAAGTGGATAATGCCTACGAAAGTCTTGCCAAACTGCTCAATCTTTACGAACAGAGTAAGCCCAAACGGGTAGGAATCCATCCGCTGGCTTTCGTTGCCGAGACTGCGAAAATCGGCAAGGATGTTTACATTGCACCCTATGCTTGCATCGGCGAATATGCTGAGGTGGGAGACAACACTATGATTCATCCGCACGCTACCGTCGGCAGTGGTGCCAAAGTTGGCAGCGACTGTATCATCTATGCCAGCGCAACCATTTATCATGACTGCCGGGTAGGCAATCATTGCGTTCTGCATTCCGGCAGTGTGATCGGTGCAGACGGTTTTGGCTTCGCCCCCACTCCCGAAGGTTACGAGAAGATTCCTCAAATCGGTATCGTGATATTAGAGGATAATGTGGAAATCGGTGCCAACACTTGCGTAGACCGTGCCACGATGGGTGCGACTATCGTACATAAAGGTGTGAAACTGGACAATCTGATTCAGGTGGCACACAACGATGAAATTGGTTCGCACACCGTGATGGCTGCACAAGTGGGCATAGCAGGTTCCACCAAAGTGGGCGAATGGTGTATGTTTGGCGGACAAGTAGGTATTGCCGGACACATCCACATCGGAGACAAGGTGAATCTGGGCGCACAGTCCGGCGTTCCCAGCAGCATCAAGGATGGCAGCCAGCTAATCGGTACCCCGCCTATGGACCCGAAACAATATTTCAAGACTGCCGTTGCACAACGGAGCTTACCGGAAATGTTAACTGAAATCCGTCAGCTCCGCAAAGAACTGAATGAATTAAAACAACAAATAAACAAGTAACAAATGTTGAAACAAAAGACTCTGAAAGACAGTTTTTCCCTCAGTGGTAAAGGTCTTCACACGGGACTTGACCTGACCGTTACTTTCAATCCGGCTCCGGACAATCACGGATATAAAATCCAGCGTATCGACCTGGAAGGGCAACCTATCATCGATGCGGTTGCGGACAACGTGACTGAAACCACACGCGGCACTGTTCTTTCCAAGAATGGCGTGAAGGTTAGCACTGTAGAGCACGGCATGGCAGCACTTTATGCCCTGGGCATCGACAACTGCCTGATACAAGTCAATGGTCCTGAGTTTCCTATTCTGGACGGCAGCGCCCAATATTATGCACAAGAAATAGAGCGCGTAGGTACAGAAGAACAAAACGCAGTTAAAGATTTCTATATCATCAAGTCGAAAATCGAGTTCCGCGATGAGAAGACAGGTTCTTCCATTATCGTGTTACCCGACGAAAATTTCAGTCTGAACGTATTGGTATCCTATGATTCACACATCATCCCCAACCAGTTTGCAACGTTGGAAGATATGTCGAAGTTCAAAGAGGAAGTAGCCGCCAGCCGCACGTTCGTATTCGTACGCGAAATTGAGCCGCTGTTGCAAGCCGGTCTCATCAAGGGTGGCGACCTGGACAATGCTATCGTGATTTACGAACGTAAGATGTCTCAGGAAGACTTCGACAAGCTGGCTGACGTGATGGGTGTTCCCCACATGGATGCCGAACAACTCGGATATATCAACCACAAACCGCTGGTATGGGCCAATGAATGTGCACGCCACAAACTGCTCGATGTGATCGGCGACCTGGCTCTGATAGGCAAGCCCATCAAGGGACGTATCATCGCTACCCGTCCGGGACACACCATCAACAATAAGTTTGCCCGCCAGATGCGTAAGGAAATCCGCCTGCACGACATTCAGGCACCGACTTACGACTGCAACCGCGAACCCGTGATGGACGTAAACCGCATCCGCGAACTGCTGCCGCACCGTTATCCGTTCCAACTGGTGGATAAAGTCATTGAAATCGGAGCCAACTATATTGTAGGCGTAAAGAACATAACCGCTAACGAACCTTTCTTCCAGGGTCACTTCCCCCAGGAGCCGGTAATGCCGGGCGTATTGCAGATTGAGGCTATGGCGCAGGTGGGGGGTTTACTCGTACTGAACTCGGTAGACGAGCCCGAACGTTACTCCACCTATTTCATGAAAATAGACGGTGTGAAGTTCCGGCAGAAAGTAGTGCCGGGTGACACCCTCGTTTTCCGCGTAGAGTTGCTTGCTCCTATCCGCCGTGGAATTTCCACCATGAAAGGATACGCATTTGTAGGCGAGAAAGTAGTTTGCGAGGCAGAGTTTATGGCGCAAATAGTTAAGAACAAGTAAAAGGATTTATGATTTAAGATTTATGAATTATTCGCGGCTAATAATCAACGTAAATATCTCATAAATCTTAAATCTTAAATCATAAATCATAATTCAGCATGATAAGTCCCTTAGCGTATATTCATCCCGAGGCAAAAATCGGGGAAAACGTAGAGATTGCTCCTTTTGTATTCATCGACAAGAATGTGGTAATCGGCGATAACAATAAAATTATGGCAAACGCCAACATTTTGTACGGTTCGCGTATCGGTAATGGAAACACCATCTTTCCGGGAGCCGTAATCGGTGCCATCCCCCAGGACTTGAAGTTTCAGGGAGAAGAAAGTACCGCTGAAATCGGTGACAACAACACGATTCGTGAAAATGTGACCATCAACCGCGGTACGGCTGCCAAAGGCAGAACCATCATAGGCAACAACAACCTGTTGATGGAAGGAGTACACGTAGCGCACGATGCCCTTGTCGGCAATTATTGCATCATCGGCAACTCAACCAAGATGGCAGGAGAAATCGTGATAGACGATTATTCCATCATCAGCGCCAATGTGTTGATGCACCAGTTCTGTCGCGTAGGCGGATTCGGTATGATACAGGGAGGATGCCGTTTCAGCAAGGATATTCCGCCTTATATTATTGCCGGTCGGGAACCTATCGCTTACAGTGGTATCAATGTCATCGGTCTGCGCCGCCGCGGATTCTCCAACGAAACAATTGAAAATATTCATAATGCATACCGTATCATCTATCAGAGTGGCCTGAACACTTCGGACGCACTGAAGAAGATAGAGGAAGAAATTCCGACAGGTCCGGAGATTGAATACATTGTCAGCTTCATCCAGAACTCCGAACGCGGTATCATCAGGTAATAAAACGATAAAGTGATAAGTGATAACCGTGTTACCACACTATCACATTACAACATTATAACTTTAGAGTATGATTTACAGATTTACACTTATCTCCGATGAAGTAGACGACTTCGTAAGAGAAATACAAATTGACCCGGAAGCTACATTCTACGACTTTCACGAAACCATCGTGAAGTCAGTGGGTTATACCAATGACCAAATGACTTCTTTCTTCATCTGCGATGACGATTGGGAAAAAGAAAAAGAAATCACGCTGGAAGAAATGGATGACAATCCGGAAATGGACAGCTGGGTAATGAAAGATACGACCATCAGCGAACTGGTGGAAGATGAGAAACAGAAGTTGCTCTATGTATTCGACTACATGACGGAACGTTGTTTCTTTATCGAACTCTCCGAAATCATTACCGGAAAGGAAATGAAGGGTGCCAAGTGCACCAAGAAAGAAGGCGACGCTCCGAAACAGACAATCGACTTCGAAGAAATGGCAGCCAACAGCGGCTCACTCGACTTAGACGAAAACTTCTATGGCGACCAGGATTTCGATCTGGAAGAATTTGACCAGGAAGGATTCGATATGGGAGGCGGCGAAGGTGGCGCTGCATCGTTTGAGGAAGAAAAATTCTAAATTTGAATATACCAAGAGAGGAATCATACTCTTTATAGTATATTTTTAGACGCAGATTACGCGGATTACACAGATTTTTTTAGTTTAGAATCCGTGTTATCTGCGTAATCTGTGTCTAAAGGATAATCTCTATTTTATCTTTGAAACCGTTTTACATAATATCTGTATGAAAACCCTGATAGTGCTTATTGGACCGACCGGAGTCGGAAAAACCGAACTCAGCCTGCGGCTGGCAGAGCATTACCACAGTTGTATAGTTTCTGCCGACTCGCGGCAGCTCTATGCCGACCTGAAAATAGGAACGGCAGCCCCCACCCCCGAACAACTGCAACGTGTAAAACACCACCTCGTAGGTACGTTGCAACTCACCGACTATTACAGTGCCGCCCAGTACGAAACAGAGGTACTGAAACTTCTGGACACTCTGTTCACCAAACAAGACACCATAGTGCTTACAGGCGGCTCAATGATGTACGTAGATGCCGTATGCAAAGGCATTGATGACATTCCGACCGTAGATGCCGAAACACGCCAGATGATGCTGCATAAATATGAAACCGAAGGTCTGGAAAGGCTTTGCGCAGAACTGAAACTGCTCGACCCGGAGTATTATAAGGTAGTGGACTTAAAGAACCCGAAGCGTGTGGTTCATGCCCTGGAGATATGCTACATGACGGGAAAGACCTACACCTCTTTCCGTACCCAACAGAAGAAAGAACGTCCTTTCCGCATTGTTAAAATAGGCTTGACGCGTGACCGTGAAGAACTCTACGACCGCATCAACCGACGGGTGGATATGATGATAGAAGATGGGCTGATAGAAGAAGCCAAACAAGTATATCCTTACCGGACACTCAACTCCTTGAATACAGTAGGCTATAAAGAGATATTCAAGTATCTTGACGGGGAGTGGACTCTGCCCTTTGCCATAGAGAAAATCAAGCAGAACTCCCGTATTTATTCACGCAAGCAAATGACATGGTTCAAGAGGGATGAAGAGATCCGTTGGTTCCACCCGGAACAAGAAACGGAGATACTGGAGTACCTCCGTTCGGTGATATAATATCTACTCTGATTCAAGCAGACTCTGATAAACCATTTTTATCGACGCCTCCAGCTCATCGTAAAGTTTCGGTATCGCTTGGGTATCAAGCCTTCCTTTTCTGCGCCATTCGTCCAACAAAGGCGTTGCGGTACGGAACACTTCGTCTTCCACAGAAACAAACGCCGTCATATACCCATCGCCTTTTTCCGGACTGTACAATCGTTCCCAATTCAGATAACGCCCGGTTCCCATCCCCTGTTTATAACTGAAAACCTTGTCGGCCAGACGAAGCGAGCAGTCGCTAAGTGGTGCAGCCTTGCATTCCTTATCAAAACGAACCATTCCGGGAAGAAGTTTATCGGCATCTTTCACCCAAAGCGGAACGGCTACCCCGGTAGGAGGATACCCCAGCAAAGTCCACATCGTTGTAAGTTCCGCTTTCTCATCCGGCTTCACACCTTGCACCACCACGGAACACGATGTACTGCTACGCGGAATGAAATCCTGGTCAACAAACCAGCCTGACGCCTGCGGACGATTATAAGCACCGCTACGCAAATCAATATCGAGCATACGGTTACGGAATGAACGGGACAGTTCATTGAAGATAAACCGCGGTGTAATGCTACCTGTAGCCGAAGCCTTCATCAGCACCTGGTCGGCTTCCATATAGCGGACATAGCCCGCCCCTTCGTTCACTTTGCCCGCAAAAGAGAAGTTGGTACGAGCGATATAGCCGTAAGGAGCATCTTTAGGATTATTGGCATCATACATTATATACTTCTGATAATCCACTTCGAACATAACCGCACCACCTTTCGCATCAATCACACCCAAATTGGCCTCAATATAGCTGGGTTTGGAGATGGTATCCAGGAAATGGCAGAAATCTTCTACCGTTGCACAGACTTCAAGCGCCCGATAAATAATGCGCCCGTTGGCCGCTCCCCGTTCCTCACCGTCTTTTACATCCACCAGATTATAAGACTGGGTGTTCATCAAAGCAAATCCGGCGGAATTGGTTCCCATCCACGCTTCTTTCAGATATGCATTGTCACTATTCACCACGGCGATAAAGTCGTACTTCTCACCTTTCACATAGTCAATATGATTTCGCATGAAGTCCGTGTCACGGTTCTTCCAGAGCAAAGGACGCCCGTCGGGAGTTACCTTACCCGACACAACAGCAGAGGTACAGGCTGACAAAGGGTCAGCCAGACAAAGAGTTATTGCCAGCGTACAGGCAAGTTTCAAGATTGGTTTCATAGATGAGTGTTCTTTATTTCTTATTCATATTCTCCCCTGATGAAGATTATCGGCTTGATATATACTTCCAATATTCCGTCCGCTCCGGTCTTCACTTCCATCTGTTCAATGTCCGTCTGGTAGGCGGTTCTTGCGGGGACTTCCTTACCATCAATATAGTAACGCACATTTCGCTTGTCCACGCCTTTCGACTTCAGGAGATTGTCGATCTGTTTGGTCGCCTTTTCTTCCTTTATCTGTTCCCGTGACTTCAATGTAACAATTATAACCCCATTTATACCGCGTGTTCCATAGATTGCAGTGGCCGAAGCATCTTTCAAAATCTCAATCTGCTCAATATATTCAGGATTCAATGCAGCGAAGATTTCAGAAGGAAGTTCCATTTTATTCACGATAAACAGGGGTTCATTGCCTCTGATAGGGGCACTATCTCTGATTACCAAAGTGCTGTCTCTCTTTGGAGACTGCGTCACGAGAGTCTCATTTTTCAAAGTATCTTTGAAAAGTACAATCCCCTTCATGGAAGGAGTTTCAGCATGTGCAGATATAGCGGCAGATATCACTACTAATAGAAATACTCCCCAAAAGAAGCTATATCCCTGGTGAATTTGTTTTCCTTGTCCCATAGCATTATCTTTTAAGTGATTAAATTCTAAACCGTCTCAAACAAAATTACTTAAAAGTAATGACTTAAACAAAGAAATAAGAAACAAAGTAACTATTCGGCAGACAATTCCTTCAATTTATCAAGCAGGAACTCCCGCTTACTCGTGCTCGTGCCTTCTTCCCAATAGCGGATCATACCTTTTTTATCAACCAGTAAAGTAGTCGGAGTCACCTGCACCTTAAATAGGTTGAAGAAGAACAGTTCGTCAGCAATATGGGTAAAGAGGAAAGGGCGGTTTTCCACAATCTTCTTTATCTGCTCCGCCGTGTTCCAGGTGGTAGAGAAATAAGTTACATCCGGACAGATTTTCATCCATTCGTTCAAGTCCGGCATTTCTTTGATACAAGGTCTGCAACCGGTATGCCAATAGTTCAGCACAAAAGGCTTCCCGAGTATATCAGCTTTTGTCCAGACACGCCCTGCAGTATCCGTTACTTTAAAGTCCGGAAATGGTTTTCCCACCCATTCATCAAGAGTGACCGTATTAGAGGCGGAAATCGCCATTGGTTTCTGTGTTCCCGAACGAGAAAGTCTCAACAATTCTTCTCCTCCGGGCACTTCCTCTGCGCTAATACGGTATTTCATCGCATATTCCGGTAAAGATTTCCCCTTATTCAACTGCATTTCCAGTGCAGTATTTCCATCTTTATCTGTCAATATGATTAACTTGGCTCCTACATCCGTTCTTATTCCCGGCGGCATACCCTTGAAGAAATATCCGTCTATCAGGTAATATTTATCACTGGTAGTCTGGGCAGAGCAAAGCCCCGCCCACACAAACATCATAGAGAGAAACAAAAAGAGAGAATTTATTTTCATATTAAAATATACTGATTATTCATCTTTTAAAGTAACTGTTACCTTCGGTGCGACTTTCACCTTAGCAGTCTTCATACTCACATAAGAAACTATCAACTTGTCCCCCTTTGCAGCAGGTATGACAAAATGCCCATCCACATCAGTAACTGTTCCCATATTCGTTCCTTCAAGCAGAACGGTGGCACCAATGACAGGTTCTCCATCTTTATCCTGAACAACACCTTCAACTCTCATTTCACCTTTGGCAGAAGCTTTCTCACCACCTTTGACGGTAAAATAAACATTCTCCTTGCCTTCACCAGTAACCATAGTGTATTTTCCTTTGCTTTTCTTGGTAGTGATATAAATCTTCCCCCTACTTGCATCCTCCGCATTTTTCTCAACATTGATGCTCTCTATCTCGCTGGGGAATACAACTTCATCCAATGCTTTACCATTCAAGTCTATTTTCTCACCATCAACAAATACATCCACATCTGCCCAATCCGCTCTTTTATTATTTAAATAAACAGCTTTCAGTCCAGGTACATTGACTACTGAACTCTTGGTTGATAAAGTAATAGACTTTTGCTCACTCCCCTTCAAAGTAATCAGGATGACGCCATTCTTTCCTTTTTCGCTATATAGATCAGTAGCATCTTCACCTTTCAGAATAGTCATACTCTCTATTTTATTAGCATCCAAAGCAGACATTATTGATGAAGTAACTTCTTTACCATCCACGATAAACAAAGGCGTGTTCTCACCCTGAGCAAACAAATCAGAAGATTTTGACCTTACTACTATCGGAGAGTTCACCACCTTTCCCCCTTCCAGTTTAAATAACACGGGCATTGTATATTTTACCGCTACTACCTCTCCCTTCTGCATACCCGGTTTCCACTTCGGCATCGACTTCACCAACCGGATAGCCTCGGCATCCAGTTCTTTATCCACCGAACGGATAACTTTGGGCTCCGTTACATTTCCTTCTTTATCAATAACGAACTGTACCATGACACGCCCTTGCGTACCGTTTTTCTTTGCTGATTCAGGGTATTGCATATTCTTTTGGATATATTTCAACGCAGCAGCCATTCCGCCACCGGGAAATTCCGGCATCTGTTCAACTACCTCATAAAGCGGAGTACCTTTCAGTTTGTCACTCACCTCCACAGGTATGTACTTCACCTCTACCGGCTTCGCCGTATCTTTCAATACTGTGCTCACCTGCACGGCTTCCTCGATAGTTTTTGCAGCTTTTGTTTCCACAATTGCTGTCAAATCATTAACTTTGACGGCTGCAATCTCTTCTGCGGTTTCCGAGATTTCAGGACGGGCAAAAGCAGTAACTGCAATAGCGGCTACCGGAAGTACATACAGATACTTCAACTTTGCCCACGGATTCGATTTTTTTTTCAACATCATAGTGATACGTTTTTTAAGTTTACTGTGATTAAAGCTGTTGGCCATAGAGTAGAGCCTTGTGCCAACGGCTTTTTTTATTAATAATAGTTGATATTCTTTCGCGTTTACACCCTCATTAATGACGGTCTCGTCCGCTTCATATTCGTGAACGTTCTGCAACTCCTGTTTCAACAACCATGCACTAGGATTGAACCATTGGAAAAAGATGCAAATATCCGCCACCAATAAATCTACTGAATGACGATGGTGAATATGAGCCATTTCATGAATAAGGATTTCCCTCCCGTTTTCCTCCAGGTCTTTTCGGCTGATAACAATATACTTCATCCAACTGAACGGAGCTATCTCCTGATTGTGCACCACAAGTGTAACCCCTTTCTCCAACTTCTCATGTTTGCCGGAATGTATCAACCGGAAGAGACAAATCAAAGAATAGATATTGCGACAGGCAAGAAACAGAATACCCGCCAGATAGACCAGCAGAACCACCTGTACCCAAGATATAGCCGACGTCTCCTGCACTGCACCGACATTGGCAGGAGTAGCCTCCAACTCTGCCATCAATAGCAATTGTTCAATGGAAAGCACAGCCTGCTGCACTTCAACCTGATGCCGGGTAGTTACTTCGATACAAGGAATGAGTAATGAAAAGAACAACACTCCCAATAAAGCCATACGATTGAAACGATGAAAGGTTTCCTTGCTAAGTAATAACCGGAAAAACAGGTAAAACAGAACAAGACAAACAGATGATTTTAATATATAAATGAAGAAAACTCCCATAGCATAGATTTTCGTTTAATAGATTAGTGTTTTTTGTCAGCCTGTTCCACTTCCTCGATGAGCTGTTTCAATTCATCCAAGGAAATATCTTCCTCTTTAACTAAAGAAGAAACGGCATTCAGGTAAGAATTATTAAAATACTTACTAATCACATTCCGCAGCGTTCCTTTACGAAACTCTTCTTCACTGACTACGGGATAATATTGATAGGTATTTCCGAAAGTATAATGAGCTAGAAAACCTTTTTCTTCCAACCCACGCACAATCGTAGATAATGTATTGAAATGTGGCTTGGGATCTTCATAGAAAGCCAACATTTCCTTCACGAACAAGGGACCTTTTTCCCAGAAAAAGCCCATGATTTCTTCTTCTTTTGCTGTTAATCCTTTCATATCTGCAACTTTGTTTGCTGCAAATAACGAAAAGTTTTAGTTCATAAACTAATTTATCTAGTTAAAGTAAACTAAAGGTTATAGTTAAGACGAAGAATCTACTATTAAACACCTGTGAAACAGTTTTATTACATCTCTTTTAGCTCCACAGTTTATTGACAATAAAGTTGCCGATAAAGAACAAGTCGCCCATAAAAATAATGCTGAATACCAGAAAAGTGAAACAAGTACTCCACCGGGCTCCTCCCTCCTCTTCGCCACGTTTGATACGAAGCAGGGAACTATGTAAACAATCACCTGCTATGAATAGTACAAACAAACTCGGTATCAAGTCACCCCATGACACCAACCACAGATTATCACCCTTCCCCATCAGGAACGTCAATGCCACGGCCAATAAGAAGACAGAAGCATATTGCAAGTCTTTTCTTTTTGAATTCATAGTGGTAATGTTTAAAGTCCTTTTCACAAAGATATTGAATCTCACCCAATAATCCTTATCAAATCTATATAAAAATCGGTCAGGCTTTGTTGAATCTAAGTTTATTGTTACTTTTGCAAGTACGAATTAAAACCAAAACCGATTATAAACGCAGATGAAAAAGATCAGCATCACTTTATTACTCTGCCTTCTCTGTCTGACCGGAATGGCACAAGGACAAAAGGCACTCGATTTAAAAGATATTACTTCCGGACGTTTCCGCCCGGAAAATATTCAGGGAGTAATCCCTATGCCTGATGGCGAACACTACACACAGATGAACGCTGACGGCACGCAAATCATTAAATACTCTTTCAAGACAGGCGAGAAAGTAGAAGTGATTTTCGATGTAAATACCACACGCGAATGTGACTTCAAGAACTTCGACAGTTACCAATTCTCGCCCGACGGTCAGAAATTGCTGATTGCTACTAAAACAACACCTATTTACAGGCATTCATACACAGCTGTACATTACATTTACCCTTTGAAACGAAATGATAAGGGCGTTACGACAAACAACATTATTGAACGGCTGTCTGACGGTGGACCTCAACAGGTCCCCGTCTTTTCTCCGGACGGTACCATGATTGCATTTGTACGCAACAATAACATATTTCTTGTTAAGTTGCTTTACGGCAACAGCGAAAGCCAGGTCACAGAAGATGGCAAACAGAATTCGGTAATCAACGGTATTCCTGACTGGGTGTATGAAGAAGAGTTCGGCTTCGACCGTGCTTTGGAATTCAGCGCCGACAATACGCTGATTGCTTTTATCCGTTTCGACGAGTCGGAAGTTCCCTCCTATTCTTTCCCGGTATTTGCCGGACAAGCACCCCGCATTGATGCTTTAAAAGATTATCCGGGCGAATATACATACAAGTATCCGAAAGCCGGATATCCGAATTCGAAAGTAGAGGTACGCACGTATGACATCAAATCACATGTCACCCGTACAATGAAACTCCCATTGGATGCAGACGGATATATTCCGCGTATCCGTTTCACAAAGGATGCCAATAAACTGGCTATCATGACATTGAACCGCCATCAAGACCGTTTTGATCTTTACTTTGCCGATCCTCGTTCCACACTTTGCAAACTTATACTTCGTGATGAGTCTCCTTATTATATCAAGGAGAATATTTTCGATAATATCCAGTTCTATCCGGAATATTTCAGTCTACTTAGCGAACGTGACGGTTACAGTCACCTCTATTGGTATAGCATGGGGGGTAATCTGATTAAAAAAGTTACTAACGGTAAGTTTGAGGTGAAAGATTTTCTGGGATATGATGAAGAAGACGGTTCTTTCTATTACACCAGCAATGAAGAAAGCCCTCTGCGCAAAGCTGTCTATAAAATAGACAAGAAGGGCAAGAAGCTCAAACTATCCCAACAAGTAGGAACCAATACACCGCTCTTCAGCAAATCGATGAAGTATTACATGAACAAGTTCTCCAACTTGAATACTCCGATGCTGGTTACACTGAATGATAATTCGGGCAAAACACTCAAAACGCTTATTACCAATGACGGATTGAAACAAACATTGTCCGGATATGCTGTGCCACAAAAAGAATTCTTCACTTTCCAAACCACAGATGGCGTGAAGTTGAACGGCTGGATGATGAAACCGGTTAATTTTTCCGCATCTAAAAAATATCCGGTACTGATGTATCAATATAGCGGTCCGGGCTCTCAACAGGTATTGGATACCTGGGGAATCAGTTGGGAGACATACATGGCAAGCCTCGGTTATATCGTGGTATGCGTGGACGGTCGCGGCACAGGAGGTCGTGGAGAAGCTTTTGAGAAATGCACTTATCTGAAAATCGGAGTCAAAGAAGCCAAAGATCAGGTAGAGACTGCCTTGTATCTCGGCAAACAACCATACGTGGATAAAGATCGCATCGGTATCTGGGGCTGGAGCTACGGCGGCTACATGACTCTTATGAGCATGAGCGAAGGAACGCCTGTATTCAAAGCAGGAGTAGCAGTGGCCGCACCCACCGACTGGCGTTTCTATGATACGATTTACACCGAACGCTTCATGCGTACTCCGAAAGAGAACGCGGAAGGATATAAGGAATCATCAGCCTTCACCCGCGCTGACAAACTACATGGAAACTTGTTGTTGGTGCATGGCATGGCAGACGATAATGTGCACTTCCAAAATTGTGCGGAATATGCCGAACAGTTGGTTCAGCTTGGAAAACAATTTGATATGCAAGTGTATACAAACCGCAATCATGGAATATATGGTGGCAATACCCGCCAACACCTATACACACGGTTGACCAACTTTTTCTTGAACAATTTATAATGACGGACAGAGTACGTAAGCCCGAATGGCTGAAAATTAATATCGGTGCCAACGAACGATACACCGAAACCAAACGGATTGTCGACTCCCACTGCTTGCATACTATATGCAGCAGTGGGCGTTGCCCTAATATGGGAGAATGCTGGGGAAAAGGAACTGCTACCTTTATGATCGGTGGTGACATCTGCACGCGCAGTTGCAAATTCTGCAACACGCAAACCGGGCGCCCGCACCCGCTAGATGCAAACGAACCTACCCATGTAGCAGAATCCATCGCACTGATGAAACTGGATCATGCTGTCATCACATCCGTAGACAGAGATGATCTACCGGATTTGGGAGCAGCACATTGGGCTCGTACCATTCAGGAAATAAAACGGCTGAATCCACAAACAACAATCGAAGTGCTCATTCCTGATTTTCAAGGCAAGATGGAGTTGTTAGATTTGGTAATCGAAGCCCGCCCCGACATTATTTCACACAATATGGAAACCGTACGCCGCATTAGTCCGCTAGTGCGCAGCGCGGCAAATTATGATACAAGTTTGCAAGTCATCAGACACATTTCCGAGAAGGGAGTTAAGTCTAAAAGCGGTATTATGGTCGGACTGGGTGAGACCCCGGAAGAAGTTGAAACATTGATGGATGATCTGCTAGCAACCGGTTGCCAGATTCTTACCATAGGCCAATACCTTCAACCGAGTCACCGGCATTATCCCGTTGCAGCATACATCACTCCGCAGCAATTTGCAGAATATAAAACTGTAGGTTTAGAGAAAGGATTCAACATCGTAGAAAGCGCTCCCCTTGTTCGTTCCTCCTACCATGCAGAGAAACATATTCGTTAGCAAACAAAACATATCCCCTATTTGTTTTATTGATAGAACCGACAAATAAACATAAATATAGAGATGGCTCATAAAGGAACACTTTCTTCCGCATTTAACATGTCGCTGGGTTTTATCCCCGTTATTATTTCCATTTTATTGTGTGAACTTATAACGCAAGACACGGCTATTTACATCGGTACAGGCATAGGTATTATAGGTATATACCTTTCTTATCGACGTAAAGGATTGTTAATTCCTAATTTTATCCTCTATATAGCGACCGGAGTGTTAGCACTATTATCCATAGCAGCTCTCATTCCTGGTGATTACGTTCCACCCGGTGCGCTTCCACTTACGCTGGAAGTCAGTATTCTCATTCCGATGCTAAGTCTTTATATGCATAAGAAAAGGTTTATCAACCACTTCTTAAAACAGATAGGTTCTTGCAACAAACGTTTATATGCGCAGGGAGCAGAAGCAGCCGTTGTATCTGCCCGCATTGCCTTGATCTTCGGTATATTGCATTTTATTATAATCAGCATTACCGTCATTTTCCAAAACCCACTAAGTAAGACAAGTCTGTTTGTACTCTATAAAGTGTTACCTCCTACTGTCTTTCTGATGAGTATCCTGTTCAATCAGATCGCCATCCGTTTCTTCAATCATTTAATGTCACACACGGAATATGTTCCTATTGTGAATACCAAAGGAGACGTGATCGGGAAAACACCTGCAATAGAAGCTGTTAATTACAAAAACGCATACATCAATCCGGTGATAAGAATTGCCATATCCACTCACGGAATGTTATTCCTTTGCGACAGGCCATCAACAGCCATTCTGGATAGAGGAAAAGTAGATATTCCCATGGAATGTTATCTTCGCTACGGAGAATCTCTGGAAGCAGGCGCCACTCGTTTAATCAACAATGCTTTTCCTCATGAAAAAGGTATCAAACCTGAATTCAACATCGTTTATCACTTCGAGAATGAAGTGACCAACCGTCTTATCTATCTATTCATTGTCGATATCAAAGATGATTCCATCCTTTGTACCCCCCGCTTTAAAAACAGTAAGCTGTGGAATTTCAAACAGATAGAGGAAAACTTAGGAAAAGGCTTCTTCAGCAGCTGCTTCGAAGATGAATATGAACACCTGAAAGGCGTTATTTATATAAGAGAAAAATACAGGGAATCTTAGATAAATCGGGCACGTGTCCTTTCCAGTCCTTCACTGTACGCGTCTGTATATATTCTCCTTCACAAGTAATATTGGCAGCGATACAGAGCTTTGTTTGAGGACGGCAATTCAACAAAATATCCTCTACCATCTTATGATTCCGGTAAGGCGTCTCAATGAAAAGTTGCGTCTGATTTTCAGCATACACACGCTGCTCCAGTGCTTTTAGTTTCTTGGCACGTTCTCCCGGTTCAATCGGCAGATAACCGTGAAACGCAAAACTCTGCCCGTTAAAGCCGGAAGCCATCACGGAAAGGATAATGGAAGAAGGTCCGACCAAAGGAACCACTTTCAGCTTTTTACGTTGTGCGATAGCAACCACATCCGCTCCCGGGTCAGCTACTGCCGGACAACCTGCTTCGGAGATAACCCCCATTGAAGCTCCACCCACCAAAGGTTGCAGATAACCGGAAATATCATCAGGAGAAGTATGCTTGTTCAACGGGTAAAATGTCAATGCATCAATATCAATCTCCCGGTCCACCTTTTTCAGGAAACGCCGGGCAGAACGAACATCTTCGACTATAAAATACCGGATACCAGAAATGATCTCCTTATTATAAGAAGGCAAAACCTTTTCAATAGACGTATCACCTAACGTCACGGGCAACAAATAGAGGGCAGTTTCCACTTTTTAAATTGAGAATTAAGAGACTATACTTTAATATTAAAAATCAAATAAGGTTTTGAGCGAAGCTAATTAAGAATTGAAAATGCAACAGTTTAGGAAGCCAGATAGTTGGATTCACTTAACATCACATGATAATCAGTAAATTCCAGGAGATCTTTCAGTTTCATGTCCTTATGCTTTTTCATATAAGAAGCGATGATTCTTGCTCCCATCCATGTCCCAATCAATGCCGGAGCTTGAGCACCCAACATATCGACAGCAGAAGCAGGCTTCATATAATAGCGGATCACCATCGGGTCTCGTGCATGCAGATGATCGTTGGTACAGATATAATTCCATATCTCCTTTTCATTCTCCTTACACCAGTCGTTTTCCTCCTTAGAATATCCCATCGCTTCGCCGATATCACTATATCCTAATAAGTTCTGCACGACGTAATTGATTTTTCCGGAGTGCATCATCAAGTCAATCAAACAAGTACCCTCATGATAGTTCATTCCGTAACGGCTCAAAAGATAAAAAGCAAAACAATCCGGCACAATCCGTTCCGGACGCATCGAGCGACATTGATAATCGTAATAAAAACGCTTATAAAGAGGATAATCTTCCCCCATATATTTATCAAGACTGATCCCTAATAAAGAATCCACCAAAATAATAGATTCGTTGAAGGCAGACACTTGCGAATAGATAAAGGGCACTTTCGTATCAGGCACTTCCTTCTTCAGTTTCCGGAATCCTTTGTTAAGTCCTTTTTCCACCTCATCCAGATTAGGATACTTTGCTTCTACGTCGCTAAGCAAACGGACTAAAGTCGTATCCGAATAGAATTTCTGCAGACGTTGCGAAATGGTATCATCTTTCACCGTACCGATAGACAATACATCCTCAATCAGGATTTTCGTCGGCATACGATAGTCCATCGTCAACTTCTGCATAGCAGAAAAGCTGTTGGAGCGAACGTATTCGCTCAACAGCTTATCATATCTTAGAACAGAAATCTCCTCTTCCTTCTGCTCCGTACCCTTTCCCGTGCTTATCCCGCAGGAGGCGAAAAGCATACTAATTAAAATAATAAGAAGAGAGATCCGTAGTTTCATAATCTTTTATCCGTAAATGATGTTACCATTTTCGTCCATATACTCATCGAGTCCTTTCTCGTAAGTAGCCATGGCACGAAGACTCATACCTACACTGGAGAATCCACCGTCATGGAATAAGTTCTGCATAGTTACCTTACGGGTAAGATCGGAGAACATCACGATACAATAATCGGCACATTCGTCAGCCGTAGCATTTCCGAGAGGAGACATACGGTTGGAGAAATCAAACAGTTTATCCATACCCTTCACGCCCGAACCGGCAGTAGTAAATGTAGGAGACTGCGAGATAGTGTTCACACGTACGCTATGTTCGCGTCCGTAGATGTAACCAAAGCTACGTGCAATAGATTCCAGCAATGCCTTTGCATCTGCCATATCATTGTAGCCGTAGAAAGTACGCTGCGCGGCCACATAGCTCAAAGCAACGATAGAACCGTAATCTGCAATAGCGTTCAATTTCTTGGCCGACTGAATCATTTTATGGAATGAAACAGCTGAAATATCCAATGTCTTATCCAACATTCCATAGTCAAGGTCATCGTAAGTACGTTTTTTGCGCACGTTGGGAGACATACCGATAGAGTGGAGTACAAAATCAATTTGTCCACCCAGTATATCCATGGAGGTCTTGAATACATTTTGCAAATCTTCTACGCTGGTGGCATCTGCCGGAATAACCTGGCAATTTAATTTCTGGCCCAAAGCGTCGACTTCTCCCATACGGATAGCCATCGGAGTATTTGATAATGTAATAGTTGCACCTTCTTCTACGGCACGCTCTGCTACTTTCCAGGCAATAGACTGATCGTTCAAAGCACCGAAGATAATACCTCTTTTTCCTTTCAACAAGTTATAACTCATATCTTTTAATAGTTAAATTTTGTGCAAAGATAGGAACTTTCTGCATAAAAACACGAAAAGTGTGCAAATAATAGACAGAAATGACAAAAAATACACGTATTCTATCAATTAGTCCACATCCTCTTGGGGTTTGCCACCTATCTTTGCAATCGATAATTAAGAGGTTTTTTCATAATATTTATTTAAGGTTAGAATTAGGTTAACATGAATTTGTCTTATTCCTCTCCTGCAGGCTGCCTGCGACAGATCGCCTGCGGAAGGACATAAGAATTATGAAATCGCCCTCATTAATCATCACCCAACTACCAAGAAAAACAATAGATGTATAACCCTATAGAAATAAGTTACTAAATGAACACATTGACAAAAAGACTCTTCTGGATGGCCATATCCTGTTTACCGTTTATCTCATCAGGATGTAAACAAAGCGAGACTGCCGTAAAAGAAAGCTCCATCAGTGACGCTCTCTACCAGAATCTACCTTTTGAAATGCCCAAAGTACAGCAACCGGTTTTTCCTGCTTACGAGGTAAACATTGAGAAATTCGGAGCCAAAGGCGATGGCCTGTTTCTGAATACCAAAGCAATCAACGATGCTATTAAAGAGGTGAATCAACGCGGAGGGGGTAAAGTGATTATCCCGGAAGGCATCTGGTTGACAGGACCTATCGAACTGTTGAGTAACGTGAATTTATATACGGAACAGAATGCATTGGTGCTCTTCACCGGTGATTTTGAGGCATATCCTATCATTGCCACTTCTTTTGAAGGACTGGAAACCCGTCGTTGCCAATCGCCTATTTCCGCACGCAATGCAGAGAACATCGCTATCACAGGATACGGCACATTTGACGGAAACGGCGACTGCTGGCGTCCGGTAAAAAAAGGCAAACTGACTGCTTCACAATGGAAAAAACTAGTAAGCTCGGGAGGTGTTCTTGATGAAAAACAAGAGATATGGTACCCCACGGCCGGTTCACTGAAAGGCGCAATGGCTTGTAAAGATTTCAATGTACCCGAAGGTATCAATACAGACGAAGAATGGGCTGAAATCCGTCCGTGGTTGCGCCCGGTGTTGTTAAGCATCGTCAAAAGCAAGAAAGTACTGTTGGAAGGTGTTACTTTCAAAAACTCACCAAGCTGGTGTCTGCACCCCTTGTCCTGCGAAGATTTCACAGTAAATAATATCATGGTCATCAATCCGTGGTATTCCCAAAATGGTGACGCCATCGACCTGGAATCTTGCAAGAACGCGCTCATTATTAATAGTGTATTCGATGCGGGAGATGATGCTATCTGTATCAAATCCGGTAAAGATGAAGACGGCCGCCGTCGCGGTGAACCTTGCCAGAACGTTATCGTTAAAAATAATACGGTACTGCACGGACACGGTGGATTCGTAGTAGGTAGTGAAATGTCGGGTGGCGTGAAGAACATCTATGTAGAAGACTGCACATTTATGGGCACAGACGTAGGTTTGCGCTTCAAGAGCACTCGCGGACGTGGCGGTGTGGTAGAAAACATCTACATTAATAATATCAACATGATTAATATTCCGAACGAACCGTTGTTGTTCGACCTGTTCTACGGTGGAAAAGGTGCCGGCGAAGAATCGGAAGAGGATTTGCTGAACCGCATGAAGACAAGTATTCCTCCGGTAACGGAAGAAACACCCGCTTTCCGCAATATTCATATCTCTAATATTGTTTGCAGAGGTTCGGGACGTGCCATGTTCTTCAATGGTTTGCCGGAAATGCCGATCAGCAATATTACCGTTAAGAATGTCGTGATGACAGAAGCTACGGACGGCGTTGTTATCAGCCAGGTTGACGGAGTTACTTTGGAGAATGTATATGTAGAGTCTTCCAAAGGCAACAATATATTAAACGTCAAAAATGCTAAGAATCTGACCGTAGACGGAAAGGTTTATGAAGAATTGGGAGCGAAAGAAGAAATTTTAAGCCTCAAATAAAGTTCATTGCAAAAAAGAAAACCACAATATCATTATATAGAGTAAAAAGCTCAAATAGCAGACTATAATCTTTTCAAAAGATAGACAGTCTGCTATTTTTTCTGTTACTTTTGCAAGGAGAAATACGACGTATAATTTCAGCCTTAGAAAATCATGAAGAAGAATCTTTTTATTTTTACTTTCCTTTTAGGAGCTTTCAGTCTGTCTGCCCAGGCGCAGAAACAGGAGAAAACCATCACAGTTGAAGTACAAAACAACTGGAATCAGGCCAAAGCAGATGCTCCGGTTGTTATCAACCTGCATGAGTTGCACGCCGGCTTCAAAGTTAAATCCGCTGTTGTCATGGAAGGAACAAAGGAAATACCTTCGCAGCTGGACGATTTGAACAGAGACCGCAAGATGGACGAACTGGTCTTTGTGACCGACCTCCCTGCTCACGGTAGAAAAACATTCCAGGTTACACTCTCTTCCGAGAAAAGTGCAAAGACTTATCCGGAACGGGTTTATGCCGATATGTTTATAGTAGACAACCGGAAAGGCAAACATCAACGGGTACAGGCTATCACCGTTCCCGGCACCAGCAATATATACAGCATGGTACGTCCGCACGGTCCGGTTCTGGAATCGGAGCTGGTGGGCTATCGTCTTTATTTCAATGAGAAACAGACACCGGATATTTACGGCAAGTTCAACAAAGGACTGGAGATCAAAGAATCGCAGTTCTACCCGACGGATGAACAGTTAGCTAAAGGATTCGGAGATGACGTACTTCGCGTGTTCGACAGTTGCGGACCGGGTGCATTGAAAGGTTGGGACGGACAAAAGGCAACCCATATTACTCCAGTGGACACTCGTATAGAACGTATCATCTCTTATGGACCGGTGCGGGTGATTGCAGAAATTGAAGTGACCGGATGGAAATATCAGGATCAGGAACTGGATATGATGACACGCTACACGCTTTATGCCGGACATCGCGATCTTCATATCGAAACATTTTTTGACGAACCGCTCAATAAAGAAGTTTTCTGCACAGGTGTGCAAGACATCGTAGGTACTTCCAAATCTTTCTCCGATCATAAAGGACTCGTAGGAAGTTGGGGAACAGACTGGCCGGTAAACGATACCGTAAAATATGCTAAAGAAACTGTAGGGCTGGGCACTTGTATTCCCCAACGTTATGTAAAATCGGAAGAAAAGGATAAAGCCAACTTCCTTTATACCATTACCGCCCCGGGAAATAAATATTTCCAGTATCACACGACTTTCACCTCGATGAAAGAGACATTCGGATATAAAACGCCGGAAGCATGGTTTGCTCATCTCCGCGAATGGAAAGAAGAGCTGGCTCATCCGGTGACAGTGAGAATAAAAGATAACCGCCCCAATAAATAGGGTAGAAACAAATACAACTAAACAAAAATTACGAGGTATCTACCAATTTTTCTATGACTCTGCACAAATATTCCTCCTTGTGCAGAGTCTTTTTATTTACCTTTGCCATCAGATAAAACCAACGAATCATATCTATAAATAATCTATCTATAACATGAAACGATTGACACAGACTTTAGCCTTTTGCTTATTAACGGTTTTCACCGCAGTAGCACAGAAGAACTATGTATCTGAAGTATGGGTTTCCGACCTCGGAAACGGTAAATACAAAAATCCGGTGCTTTATGCCGACTATTCCGATCCGGATGCTTGCCGTGTAGGAGATGATTTCTATATGACTTCATCCAGTTTCAACTGTTTGCCGGGATTGCAAATCCTTCATTCTAAAGATTTAGTCAACTGGACAATCATCGGTGCCGCAGTTCCCAATGCCCTCTCCCCTATCGAAACTCCGGAACGGCCGGAACACGGCAATCGCGTATGGGCTCCGGCTATTCGTCATTACAACGGTGAGTTTTACATCTTTTGGGGAGATCCCGATCAGGGAGCTTTTATGGTGAAAGCCAAAGATCCGAAAGGTCCGTGGAGCGAACCGGTCTTGGTGAAAGCGGGAAAAGGTATCATTGACACTTGCCCGTTCTGGGATGAAGACGGAAAAGTATATATGGTACACGCATACGCAGGAAGTCGTGCCGGACTGAAAAGTGTAATCACTATCTGCGAACTGAATGCAGAAGCAACAAAAGCGATCACTCCTTCCCGTATAATTTTCGACGGTCACGAAGCACATCAGACTTGCGAAGGTCCTAAAATGTACAAGAAAAACGACTATTATTATATCTTTCATCCGGCCGGCGGTGTGCCGACAGGCTGGCAGGTCGTATTACGTTCTAAAAACATCTACGGTCCTTACGAATGGAAAACAGTACTTGCGCAAGGTAACTCTCCTGTCAACGGTCCTCACCAAGGTGCATGGGTAGATACTCCTACCGGAGAAGACTGGTTCCTCCACTTTCAAGATGTCGGTGCTTACGGACGCATTATGCATCTCCAACCGATGAAATGGGTGAACGACTGGCCTATTATCGGTATTGATAAAGACGGTGACGGCTGCGGAGAACCTGTTTTGACTTACAAGAAGCCAAATGTCGGTAAAACATATCCTATCTGCACTCCACAAGAAAGTGACGAATTTGATGGGTATACACTTTCTCCGCAGTGGCAATGGCATGCTAACATTAATGAAAAATGGGCGTATTATGCAGGTGACAAAAGCTATGTCAGATTATACTCTTATCCGGTAGTAGAAGATTATAAGAACCTGTGGGATGTAGCCAACCTCTTATTACAAAAAACTCCTTCTGATAATTTTACCGCAACAATGAAACTGACGTTCAGCCCTAACCAAAAGAATAAAGGCGAACGCACCGGACTTGTCGTTATGGGCAGGGATTATGCCGGACTTGTTCTAGAAAATACAGACAAAGGTTTGGTTCTGTCGCAAGTTGAATGTGACAGAGCAGATAAAGGCAAACCAGAAGAAGTGAAAGCCGCTGTTGATCTTTCGCAAAACACGGTTTATCTGAAAGTGCGTTTCAGTTGTGACGGAAAGAAAATCAAGGGTAGTGAAGGCGGACATGACCTCATTGTGATGTGTAATTTCAGCTATAGCCTCGACGGAAAGAAATATGAATCATTAGGTGTTCCTTTCCAGGCAAGAGAAGGACAATGGATTGGTGCCAAAGTCGGTATGTTCTGTACGCGTCCGGCTATTAAAACGAATGACGGCGGTTGGGCAGACGTTGACTGGTTCCGTATTACGAAGAAGTAATCAAAGTATATATAAGGATGAAAAAAGATTGTCCCACAACTTTCAAGCAGTAGCGGGACAATCTTTTTTATCTTCTTTAAACTTACATACAAGCCCAGCCAAATTTACGAACAAGCTCTGCAAGCAGACTACGGTCTTTTATTGGCAAATTAATGACCACATTCTCGCGCTTCTCTCCAGATAAAACATATCCCTCAGCCGGCAATTTATCTTCCAACAATACACTTTCCTTTAATAACGTTTTCTGGTATTCACCCGATTGAAACACAACATCGTAATACTCATGTTCATTTTCAGGCTGTAGATAGAGTAAACGCAAATCGGCTTTACCTGCTAAGAAGGATTCAAGTCTACGTGTAGAGATACGTATTCCCGTATAGCGATAAACCGTCTCATCATCATATAAAAGACAAAGATACAGTGTATCAAAGGCATCTCTTGCCACAAAAAGCTGAGGCACATCACAGAAATCCAGAATTTTGTCTATCCTTAACACATCTTCCATTCCCATAATCAGACTATTTTAGCTTGTAAAACATTAAAATCCTTTGTTCTCCACCAAGAATAATGTGCTATATCAAATGTTTTCTTTAACACTCCATCTTTTGGTTCCAATATGACTAAAGCAATATTTGCCTTCTTGAACTTAGGAAGCTTTAATCTTTTCTCCGCTTCTTCCCTCTCTGAAAATAGAGAGACTGCCCTTGTCACACATTCATCTATTCCTAATCCTTTAAAGACCTTATCCGGCTGCATTTTTCTTTGCGAAAAGAAATCTTCTGTTGTAACAGGATTACCATTTGCAATTCTATAATAACAGCCTTCGCACCGCTTCGCATCCGTTGGGGGACATTGTTCAGGCAATGCCTCAAACCATTCTGCATTCATTATTCTTTAGTTTTTCGCAAAGTTAAGCCAATCTGGTAGAATAACAAATATATTTCCGGCTTTGTTGTTCATTCGATATTCTCTAAACTATTGCCTCATTCTTCCCAATCTCATTTTTTTAGTATACCTTTGCAGAATAAAAGATTTAAATATAGAATTAACTATAAACATAAGCCTTAATGAAAAAACTAATAATATTCGATTTGGACGGTACATTATTAAATACTATCGCAGACCTCGCCCATAGCACTAATTATGCTTTGAATAAATTAGGATACCCCACACACGATGTAGAAAAGTATAACTTCATGGTAGGAAATGGTATCAACAAACTCTTTGAACGTGCATTACCCGAAGGAGAAAAGACAGAAGAGAATGTGCTCCGGGTAAGAAAAGAGTTTATTCCTTATTATGATATTCACAATGCAGACGATAGTCGTCCTTACCCGGGTATTTCAGCGTTATTGTCTTATCTGCAATCCGCAGGCATTCAGATTGCCGTAGCCTCCAACAAATATCAGGCCGCTACCGAGAAACTGGTTGCCCACTACTTTCCGGAAATTCATTTCACTGCCGTTTTCGGCCAACGGGAAGGAGTAAATGTCAAACCTGATCCAACAATCGTTTTTGATATATTAAAACTTGCCGATGTACGAAAAGAAGATGTTCTTTATGTAGGTGATTCCGGTGTAGACATGCAAACAGCAGCCAATGCCGGTGTAACCGCTTGCGGAGTGACATGGGGATTCCGACCACGCACGGAACTAGAAGAATTTAATCCGGCATATATGACAGATGTGGCCGAAAAAATAAAAAAAATGGTCTTTTAACGATGATATCCTTACAAGAATAATTATGATTCGGCAAGTAAAACTTCAATAGTCTCAATAAGTTCTCTTGCCGGAGCTTTTATCGTACTGATTTCATCCTCCGATATTGAATAAATGCAATTATAATCCCCTTTTTGCCGTAATTGTTCCATACGCGCCAAAAAACTTCCCAAACGTGCACTAATTTTGCCTGTTTTTATAAAATTCAAGCCAAAGCAAGCTATCAACCCATCATGGGTTTTACATGATAATCCATTTTGTATTAATAAAGCCTGAACAGCATGAAAACAGGCATAATAATATCTATTGGAAGCAATATCCCAATACTTCAGATCAAACATCTCATCTGCTTGTTTCAAAAATACTTTAGCTTTCTCCAACTGTAATATCACCAAAGAATTACGTTCTTCATCTGTCAATTTCATACTAATTCAATTCCTTCCTGCTCTACATTTTTATAAAATGGTGTAATACAACTTGCAGCCCATTCTTTCATCGTATACATAATCGGATTAATTCGCGCTCCCAAGTCCCATCCCAACATAGTTAAGGGAAAGCTTACCTTATCATAATCTTCAGGCTCCAATTTTTCTTTATCTAAGATAATCAAAATATCCCAATCAGAATCAATCCGTGCATCCCCACGAGCTTGAGAACCAAACAACAAAGCCTTGCCACCTTTTGGTAAATGCTCTGTCAATGCCTGCTTAATAGACTCTAATATTTTATTTGTATGACTTTTCATATTCGTCTCCCCTTACTCTTCTACAAATATACAATAAATATCAATACAACAATATGACTTACAAAAAAATCGCTCTTGCTAATTATTCATACTTGGTTCTTATCCATGACTAATATGAATAAAGAATAAAGTCTAATATTACATATTTTCCGTACAAATTTCAATATCACTTTCCTTACAATGCATTTTCTTTGCAACAGGTAAAGAAAGGCTCACCTTTGTGTGCCTCAATCTAAGAACAATAGTAATCTAATTTATTATAAAATGAAAAAGCATCTTATACTATTTTTTGCAGGAGTAATATTGAGTTACGGGAATATAAAAGCACAAACAGCTCCCGATAAAAAAGAAATTCTCAAAGTAACCCTTCAGGTGAACGACTATTTCATGAAAAAATATGCTGATTATCGCACTCCTTCTTTTGTGAAAAAAGTAGTTCGGCCCAGTAATATCTGGACACGAAGTGTATATTACGAAGGCTTAATGGCACTCCACTCCATCTATCCCGCAGACGAATATTATCTCTATGCCAAAGAATGGGCGGATTACCACCAGTGGGGCTTCCACCGGGGAACAACCACCCGTAATGCTGATAACTACTGCGCCAGCCAAATCTATCTCGATTTATACAACATTTGCCCTGATCCTGAGAAAATACGGAAAACGAAAGCCAATATGGATATGCTGGTCAACACTCCACAAGTAAACGACTGGTGGTGGATAGATGCTATCCAGATGGGGATGCCTATATTTGCCAAAATGGGGAAACTTACAGGCGAACAGAAGTACTTCGACAAGATGTGGGATATGTACGAATATACCCGTAATAAACACGGAGAGAACGGAATGTTCAATGTCAAAGAAGGTTTGTGGTGGAGAGACCATAATTTCGACCCTCCATACAAAGAGCCGAATGGTAAAAACTGTTATTGGAGCCGCGGTAACGGATGGGTATATGCCGCTTTAGTACGGGTAATGAATGAAATTCCATCTGATGAAAAACATCGCCAAGATTACATCAATGATTTTCTAACCATGAGCAAAGCACTGAAACAATGCCAACGTGAAGATGGCTTTTGGAATGTCAGCCTCCACGATCCGTCAAACTTCGGAGGCAAAGAGACTTCCGGCACAGCTCTTTTTGTATATGGTATGGCTTGGGGCATACGCAACGGTCTATTAGATAAAAAGACCTATCTGCCTGTAATCATAAAAGCATGGAATGCTATGGTGAAGGATGCAGTTCATCCGAATGGTTTTCTTGGTTATGTACAGGGAACCGGCAAAGAACCGAAAGACAGTCAGCCCGTCACATACGACAAAGTTCCTGATTTTGAGGATTTCGGAACAGGATGTTTCCTTCTTGCCGGAAGTGAAATCTATAAGTTAGACCTCAATATGTAACTGATAAACATACTTATCTTGAATCCGGTCTATCCTTCACAAACCGGATTCAAGGTAAATATATAACTACGTTTTACTTCTCTCCCCTTTCTGGTAAGCCGAAGGAGATACTCCAAACTGCGCTTTAAAACATTTACTGAAATAAAGAGGATCGTTAATACCCACTTTATAAGAAACTTCCGCAACAGTCAGATTCCTTTCGGTCAAAAACAGTTCGGCAGCCTTCTTCATTCGTACAACACGCAAATATTCATTCGGTGAGTATCCGGTCACTCCCCGTAATTTCTTATAAAATACAGTTCGTCCCATCCCCATCATCTGCGCAAATTCATCAATAGAAATGTTGTATTGAGAATAAATCTTTTCCACCACAGCCACCAACTGATCCGCAAACTCCTTATCCCGGTCCGTGTTACATAAAGCAGGACGTACTACCCCCGGTTCACTGGAAAATTTCTTCCGCAACTTTTCGCATTGCTCTATCAGCCGGAACACTTGCGCAAGCAAAAGTTTGAAACTAAATGGCTTTGCAACATAAACATCCGCTCCCGCTTCAAGTCCTTCCAGGTGCTTATCCGGTGAAGTCAAGGCAGTCAGCAGAATAATAGGAATATGACTTGTCGCAAATTCAATTTTCAGTTTCTTTGTCACTTCGAAACCGGTCATCCCGGGCATCAATACATCGCAGATAATCAAGTCTGCGTCATAGTTGCATGCCTTTTCAAATCCGGATATTCCATCCGCAGCCACTTCCACTTCAAAATAAGCACTAAGCTCCTCCTGCAAGAACCCACGAATATCATTATCATCTTCGATAACTAATATTTTATGCTTTTTAGACGCAGTTACCGTCTTTTCATGTTCCTGACATTCTTCAGAAAGCTCCTGCAAATGGTGAGTCTGCATATTCGCTTCTTCCAGCAAGACATTGCCGGGAATCAGGAAGTCTTTTTCCGAATAAACAGTTTTATCAGTCGGAATACATACCGTAAATACAGAACCTCCCCCTTCATTATCTTTATATTCAATCGTTCCCTTATGCACCTGCACCAATTCATGGCTCAAATGCAGCCCTACTCCAATGCTATCCCCGGAGAAGCTACTTTGCATGAAACGTTTAAACAATTCTCCCTGCTTTTCTTTAGGAATACCTACTCCGGTATCCGCTACCTGAATGTATAAACACTTCTTCGCCTCATCCACATTCACAGAAAACAGAATTGTCCCACCCGAAGGAGTATACTTAAAAGCATTTGAAAGTAAGTTATACACCACCTTATCCAAATTACCTTTATCAATAAACATTTTATAGGATGGCACAGACGGCAAAAAGCGGAAATCCATCTTCTTCTGTTCTGCTACGTCACTGAAACTTAAATATATTTCGTACAGGAAAGCAACTACATCAGTTTCCTGCAGAGAAAGAGCCAACTTGTTGTTCTGCATTTTTCTGAACTCCAGCAACTGATTAATCAGCCTCAACATACGTTGTGTACTTTTATCCATGACTTTCAACGGATGCAATAAGGCTTGTGGAATATCATCCGTCCGGTACATTTTCTCCAATGCTCCTTGGATCAATGTAAGCGGAGTACGGAATTCATGAGAGATATTTGTGAAAAATACCAGTTTATACTCTGTCAGTTGTTTTTCAACATTGATGCGGTTGCGCAACCTATTGAAATTAAAAATGATACGATATGTAAAGTACAAAGCTATTAATATCAGGATGAAATATCCGAGCATAGCCCAATTTGTTTTCCAAAACGGAGGCACAATAACAATCTTCAAGGTTGTTTCGGTATCATTCCAAATACCGGCACCATCACAATATTTCACATGAAAAATGTAACTGCCCGGCTCCAGATATTTATAAGTGGCAAAACTTAAAGAAGACGGAACATTCCATCCCTTGTCATAGTTTTCCAGCCAATACATATACTTGATTTGACCATTATCCGAATAATCGAGAGTAGAAAAATCAAGCATAAAAGAATTCTGGAAATATTTCAATGTAATCTTATCCGAATAGGCTAAAGATTCTTGCAAAGGAGACCCCGGCATATTAGGCTTCACCTGAATTCCATTAACGGACAATCCTGTGATAACAATAGGAGAAAGCAATCTCTCTGTTGGAATCTTCTTCGGGTCAATAATCGCCAATCCGTAATTTGTTCCAAAAATCAGTTTACCGTCTGCACCCATACACGCACTGTTCTCGCTATATACATTTCCTAATGTATAAGATGAGAAGAAATAATTCTCGAAAGAATGGCTGTTGGGATTGAACCTTGAAATTCCATACTCCGTAGCAATCCATAATTGTCCCGAATGATCTTCTAAAATAGATTGCACCATATTATTAACCAGTCCTTCCGCTATTCCATAATGTGTATATTTCAAAGACTGACAGTCGTCTGACAGTTCGCATAGATTCAGCCCAGCACCCGAAGTTCCTACCCACATGCGCCCTTTGCTATCACGAAACAGGCAACGAATCTCATTGCTGCAAAAATTGCCATCGGTGTAGCTGAACAAATGATAGTTATCTTCATTAGCAATCAATGAGTCAGGGTGGAATATGCAGATACCTTCACTTGTGCCCATCCATATCATCCCTTTCTCATCTTCTGCCATTACTCTGACTATCCGTAAGCCATACTTCTTTCCTTGAAAAAAACGACGGAACTTATATTGTCCTTTTTCCGTTGATTCTGCCAGATCCAGTCCTCCTCCAAATGTCCCCACCCACATACGATCTTTCTTATCACGAAGAATGGAATAAATATTAGAATGAGATAAGGCAAAAGGATTAGACGGATCCGTTTTATACCACGTATCTCCTATTTTTAGTCCGTCTCCCCGGGTTCCTATCCATACATTCTCCTGACTATCTTCTGAAATCGCATAAATATTATAGGGCAAATAATGATTATCTATCTTAGTTTTCAGATGCGAATCATAATTATACAATCCACCTCTACGCGTTCCTACCCATATATCTCCATTCGACATTTTAGTCAGTAACCGGATTGTATTCGAACGGTCAAAAACATCCGGTGATTCTGGATAGACATGTGTAATGCCTTTATTTGAAATGGAAATATGAGACAAACCGGAATATTCGGAGCTTACCCATATTCCTCCTGTCCTGTCTTTCATCAAACATAACAAGAAATCTGACCCTATAGGTCCTGCATTCTTCCCTTCGGAAACAAAGTGTTCCAACCGGTCCTCCTGAATATCGTAGGTGAAAAGTCCGTTTCCATAAGTTGAAATCCACACAATCCCCCGGTCATCACGCACCACATGATAGCGCTCATAATCTATATATTTCATCTTCTCTTCAGGGATCAGTTGAAAATTCTTTATTTCTCCACTCTTCGAGTTTATATAATAAATTCGTCCAGTGTTATTGTAAGCCCAACAATCTCCATAATTGTCATGAATCACTTTTCCATTATTTATTTTCAATTCCCGGTAAGGAGTTATTTGAAAGTTCTGAAAATCAAATTCATATACTCCTTCGCTGGAAGTAAATATAACCCATTTATCTTTTATCAATGAATGTGTGCTGACAGATGTATTACCGGCTATTGCAGACAGCGACGCTAAACAGTCTATTTTTTTCGATCCATTTACACAGCGATACACATCTCCACTCTTTGTCAGAAAATACATATCCTCTCCATGAGGGAAAGAAGAAGAAAAATTCAATTTCCTATCGATAAATTCAACTTTCCCTTTATAAACAGACGCAAGTCCCTGCATGGTACCAATCCAGATCCTGCCACTAGAATCTTCATTTATAAATTTAATCCGGTCATCGGGCAGGTTTCCAAATTTCGTTCTAAACTTCACAGAGGTCATAGTCCGATCGTCCTCACAAACAATTTGACGTACACCGTTCCTTCTATGCCAAAGCCACACATCTCCATTAGAGGACATAAATATTTCCGAATAGTTCTCTCCATCACTTCCGGTACCGGTAAAATCTACAAAACAAGCTTTCTGTAGGTCATAACAGCTGAATAATTCCGGTACAGTCTTTATCCACAAAAAACCGTTCTTATCCTCTGCCACATGTTTTATTCTGTTATCTGCTAAAGAAATCTGATCGTGTTTTCCACTTTCCAACTGATAAGTAAGAAAAGTATTTCCATCATAACGGGTCAATCCGTCTAAAGTACCCAACCATAAGAACCCTTTACTGTCCTGAAACATGCATCGTACTGAATTACTAGGTAGCCCATCACTGGTTCTCATTTGTTTGGAACTAAGTTCAATATCAGCATACAAATCCGATAAAGAAAAACTTAACAAAACGAAGAGGCATAATAATTTATATTTCATATAGTGCTTGGGGTTATTTTGATTGCTGGTTACAAAGATACATCTTTTCATAGTTTTTTTAAGATTTATACAAGCAAAACTAACCAAAAGGAATAACGAATACAAAAAACATAGCAGACTATTTCGAAATGAGGATTATTGTCCATATATATGTCATTTTTTCCATATACCAACTAATGATTTGCATTAAATTACAATCGTGGCAAATCAAAACGGTGGGGAAACGAATTAAACTGTAACCACACATAAAATATACAGTTTAACACTACATCATGTCGGCTCTATACGCCAATTTTAAAGTTATAATTATTAACAGACAACTATAATTGGCTAATATCATGTCTACTATTTCAATCCAGTATTCAATCATATTCGTTGCTATCCTGAAACATACATCGCACCGAATTGCCGGTCAGTCCGTCACTGGTTCTCATTTGTTTGGAACGAAGTTCGATGCCGGCATACGCTTCCGAAAGGAAACAGTTCAACAAAGCGAAGAGGTATAATAATTTATATTTCATATAAAACTTTAGGAAATATTTCAATGATTGGTTACAAAGGTTATGAAAAAAATGAGAACAAGTGGAGCAAATTCTGTATTTCAAGATAAATCCTTATATTTGTATCAAATTCGTCTGATATAAAAGTTGAATATGATAAAAATAATGAAGAAGCCACTTACATACGATGATATACCTAAAATGTATCTGTTTTGCAACCATACCAAATGTCCGCGCCGCAACAAATGCCTCCGTTTTCAGGCTGCGATGATTGTGCCCCTAAGTGTTCCTCACTACGAAGCGATCAACATCAACCATGTAGCGGGGAATGAAAAGGAATGTTCCTATTTCAGTGCATACACTCTCACGACCTTTGCACTTGGCATCAGCCATATATTAGACGACGTTCCGCACAAAAAAGCTATGGCCATACAAAATAGCCTTAAATCTTTAATGGGGAAAAGTATGTACTACCGTATTCGCAACAAACAACGTCGACTTCATCCATCGGAACAGAAACAAATCGCAGACGTTTTCCTGGAACACGGCATCAAGACAAAGATTAACTTCGACGAATACATTGAAGATTATGACTGGTAAGCCACAGATTGTGACGGGAAAGATACTTGCGAAAATATTTCATAGGAATTGAATAAAAGTTTCATAACGATGAAAAAAAAGTTCCATCGCAATGAAAATAAAGTTCCATCACGATAGAAATAAAGTTTCACAACGATGAAACCTGCGAAACTTTTAGCACAAATAAAGATTAACAGGTAAGCGAAGACCTAAAGGTTACACATGCGTCATATTCCCCTTATAATAAGAAGCCTGCGCAGACGCCCGTCCAAATGTTCAAGCATAAATATTAAAAAAAATCGGATACCATATTTAGGCTTCTGATTCATTTTCGCAATCCGCTCTGGACGCCAGCTTCTCCAGTGCCACCAATTCCCATCCCTTGAACACCAGCGTAATCAATCCAAGCCGGGTATTCCCTTTTGTGCGGGCCACCTTCCCATCGTCGGCATAGCGGCGCAACTGTTCTGCCGCATCACGTTTCAGCAAGGCGATGTCGGCATCGGAGGTGTCACGGCGGGCGTACTTCACCTCCACGATATAGCTGTAGACTATGTCCGGCTGGCGCACCAGATCGGGCATCATGTAGAAGTCCGCATAACCTTTGGAAGATTCGTATTCGGGAAGAAGGATGTAGCCCTGCGTCAACCCTAAGTAAGCCAACAGGAATCCCTTGACGTGCGCCTCGCCGTCGATAAATTCACGGATGGCATTTTGCCGATGAATCAATACCATATCTGCTTAACATCTTTATACAAGAAAATTCGTTCATCCGTCCCCCTAGTAAGATCTCTCAATAAAAGTAAAGCATTTTGTGGTACATGGTGAAAGGTTAGACTAAAATCGTCAGCTATTTGTTTGCCCAACGACACCCAATCCATATCCCAATAAAAAAGCTCGTAAGTATCTCCAATACGAACATTGTTGTCATCATTACGTGTCATATAGCCTATTCTTCCAACAGATTCCGGTTTGCCCAAATCCAATCCTACCCAACCATCTCTTAAAGTTTTAGATGCGAAAAATGTCAACGGATCTAAATCAAAAGCAGCAGAACGGCTATAATGCGGATTTTTGCTTCGTTCTTCAGAACCTATAATGGTTCCTGTCAGTTTTTTATTGTCTTTATCCAAGAACATCAATTCTGCAATATTACAGCGGTAGGGCTTTGGACAGATATAACGCCAATAACGATACTTTGTAGTATCGCTCACATTTATACTACCCGATACGCTATATTCTTTGAACGTATGTACTGTGACGGCATCGCTGAAATCCTCCTTGTGTGCTGCTTGAAACATGCTGTGTTTTAAACGGAGTGCTGTGGTGAACGCTTTGCGCGTTAAAGGATATTTCCGTTTTAAACTAATACTTCTTTTGGATGTGTTATCGGGATTCAAGAACTCCAGTTCACCTTTTTCATTCAACAAAGCAGGATAATTGAATGGACGAACCCTTCCATTTATATAATATATCGGCAGATAGACAGCTCCCTTCTCTATTTTATCAAAGGTAATCTGCTTACCATCTTTTATTTCCGAAAAGCAAACAGGAATCCATTTCGCATTGTCAAATACTGCCAGATATGCATATTTTTCTTTGCGTTCTCTTCTCCCGGAAAGTACAGGAAAAACAGGATCAATGGTCGTTGCATATTCATCCGTAACGTCTTTTATAAACACATTGCGCAACGTTGACGGAACACTACCAGCTTCTTTATTCAGCCGGACTAAGGCCGAATTGGGAGAATATGTTCTTCGATATACTTTTCCCTTACACTCCCCCGGTCGTAAGGCAGCTAAAAAAGGTTCATGTCCTCCTTCACATACCATTCGGCGATCGTGATCTATCAAAATACTTAGCCACGAATGTGCATGTGCTTTTGTAGGCCACTGCAAAACGAAATCATACGAAACCGCAAACCCCTTACTGCGCATGATAGCTAAAGCTGTGTTTGTCCTTGTCTCACAAGAATTGGAAGGAATATTGCACCAAAACGGAATCTTATATAACGCATGCCACTTCAGAGGCTTTTTCAAATCGACAATAACAGTATCACGTAATTTAATATTAATAGCTTCTGCCGCATGATAGGGTGTTTTATTCCAAATGTCATTATAAGAAAAATCGCATAATGTGTCATTAGCTATCGGTTTCAACACATTGCGCCAATCATCAAAAGCCTGAAACTCTACGCACTTATAAGGAAGCATATATTCACAAAATTCTTCAAATGTAATGCCTCTTGCCCAACGACCTTGTTGCCAATCGTCAAAAGCCGCGTCTATACTCTGTATCAGATAGCTGGCTTTTATGACAGAGTAATCTTCCTTAAACTCAAAATCATCTGATGGAAACTCTAACAACAAATTATTTAATTCATTCACCTGTTCATCAATCTTTCTGTCGGAGAAGATAATCTTTTCAGCTTCGACATAATATTCTTCAATATCTTTCCCTATATACAACTGGTGCCCAGGCATATTCATTATCAAAAATTTGGCAGCTCTAAGTTTCAAACTGTCGGCTTCGTTTTCTTTATAATGCTCCAGCACTTTTTCGAGTTCCGAACGATTATTTCCCGACAGTGTCAGCACCTTTTCCAACTGTTTTTCTTCAGAACTTTGGCAACTGAAAAGCAAAACAAGAAAAAGAAAGATGAATATAGCTTTCATTTTGTTTTATTGTTAGTTTATAATTAAATATTCTTTTTGCGCAAATAGTTTCTGGCCTCTTCCTGTATGATAGAAACAGTGTAAGATGGTATCTTTATCCGTTTATTGATTATTTCTAAAGCTACCCGTTCGGCAAGTATACAGTTATCAGATTTTACATAGATTCTCAAAAGTCCTTGTAATGGAAGAAAACGGCTGGGACACATACATTGTGCCAGCTTATATCGTCTTTCAGCTTCTTCCCAACATTCCATTTGATAGTAATTATCCGCCAATTGCATTTGCAGGTCATACGTATTGATATAAGATTCGCAATGCAAGAATATGTTGACGCTTTGTTTGTACAATTCCACATTTTTCAATTCTGATGCATAATTGTACAAGAAATAGGGATTGCCATTCCACTCATCATATAGCTTGGTAAATACAGATAATTCATTATCCAGCAAACCATTGTTCTTTTCTGCAACCAACGAAATTCGTTTCCATGTACGCTCGAAAATGATATTCTTAATCAGAAATAAACAGAGTATAAAAAGTATAACCAATAAGAATGGCTTATTGAAACGTATTGTTCGTAGAGCAACCTCCCGTTGATTAAGTGAAGCGAGGCAGTAGATAATCATGAACCAAACAAAAGCATATTTGAATGGATAAGAAAAACAGGAAAATATAGCAATAGAAACAAGCGTCAGTATGGCTGGAGTGTCAAATGCCACATTACTTCGAAAAACAGCAATCAACGACAATAAGAATAAAGCGATTCCTATGAGTCCTTGTTCAATCAGCAGCAACAGATACTCATTAAATGGATAATTCGTGTTTCCTGCCAATATTCTATCGCTTTCATCAGCATGGGAGGAAGACAAATATTTGGCTTGTTCCGGCATGTAATCCGCCCTAAAAGAGCCGAGTCCGTTTCCCTGAATTATATGTTCCTTACACAATCCGGCAGATACTTTCCAAATCAGAACACGACCGGAAGCGGAAGCTGGTTTTAGATAAATCAGTCCAATGAATAAACCTATTAGAAACAAAGCGCCTCCGCTGATAAAAAAGATGCGCCTTTTATGAATTAACTTCCGATAACGGAGAGCATAAAAAAGAAGTGTTACTACACATAAAGTAAATACACCTGTTCTCGAACCGGATAAGATAACGACTATAATGAGGAGAAGGCACGCCATAACCTTGAACGTTCTTCTTTTTCCGTTAGAAGAATGACACAAAAGAAAAGGATAACAGAGAACGATGCTCGCAGCAAATCCGGCGGGATTATCAAAAGAACCGGTAACTGGAAAATAAGATTGAGTTTCTATACACCCTACATATTGCAGCAAGCCATACAAGGCCGACAAAACTCCAACGACAGCTAAAATGCTATTAAATGTTTCTGTAGGATTTTTTCTATTACGCATCAACACAAAAAGAATCCATCCAGATACAATGTATACACTGTGTATATATTGTGATGTAAAGAGACTGCAAACGAAAACATATCCCATAAAAACAGTAAAAGACAGAAATAGAAAATCAACAGACAGTCTAATTTTTCGCTTCCAGTTCCCTATGCAAATACCTCCCCATAATATGATGCCGACAACGAAACTTATATTTTTAGGCATAAAATACCTATCCATAAACCAATCAGCCGATAAGTATAAGGTGGTGATAAGTAAAAAAGAAAACGTAAAAACATTATCACTGAATAATTGCCTTAACTTGCAGAATATAAAAGAGGGAGTCTGTGTTTGCATTGATAATAATTAATTCTTCTTTCGCTCCTAATCCCTTTCCTTTCGGATTGAAAGAAAAATGAAGCGAGCACGATTCGTCAGGATTTAATTCATACTTCTCCACCGATGCTTGTGTACATCCACATCCGGTTTCGATCTCTCCTATTTCCAACCTGGCATTGCCTACATTGGTGATTATAATGCTATCACGACAAATTATATCAGAACTAATTATTCCGAAATCATGTGTATAGGAAGACAGGGACATCTCTGCCTTCCTTTTTTGATTGCAAAAAACACAAATCATCAGAATAACAATAAGACCAAGGATTTTACTCATTTTTTATAGTTGTTGATGATGAACTACTCGGAATAGTCTCGATGAAACGGGGTGGATCACCGATCAAACTATCTAATATCATTCGGCTCTTCTTTTTAAATTCTCGTTCTTTCATAATATAATCCCACCATGATAAAAAAGCATCTCGATCCGCTTGGGGCATTAAATCGATAATACGTAGATATTGAGAGAGTTCAGGCTCCCTAATCGGATATTTTGTCCTTAAATCACGAGCCAACATGACTCGGATGACATTCGGATATTTTGCATATTTTTCAAGAAAAGTAAACCGACCTTCTGAACGTTGTTCAGTTAATGATGTATCTAATAACTTACTATTCTCTGTTTTAGTACTATCTTCCGCCATTTTTCTCCGATCTCTATTCCAATATACAGCACTCCATTGAGCTTTTCGCTCAAGAATGTAAGTATTATAATCTTCATTGATGGAAGTGCCCGATACATTAGCGTCAGTATCCCAATCAACCATACGAATATAGATATTACCCGGTTCCACAAAAAGATTAATATCAGTCCCTTTATGGAACGGTGGGGCATCATAGGATATTTGTGCAAAAAAAGGCTTTCGTGTAACAGTTCCTTCGTAAAAAAATTCCTTGCCAATCACCTTTATTTTTATGCTGTTGTCGTATGCTTGTTTTTGTCCTTCCCTTTCTTCAAGAAGATACGATTTATCTATTAATAACACATATTTACCATCTAAAGAATTATCAGGGAATTCACCCCGAATCGTAAATTTCTCTTGCCCCAAAAGCAATTGAGCAAAGAATGCGAACACAAAAAGAGAAAAAAATTTTTCTTTCATAATTGTATGTTGTTTGGAATCTTAAATAAGTGGAATCTTGATTTTTATCACGTTGTTTTTTTACAGCAGTTTTTTACGCAATCCTCCCTATCTTTATCGACTTGCTTTACACATTCATCTCTACTATTTCTAGCTAGTTCTTTCAAATATTCCAACCTTTCCGGATACATAAGTTTTTCCCAATCAGACATACTATTTTCAGCATATTGAATTTCTGCATAATATGTATGTTGGCATTCCATATCTGCGTCTGTAGCATTCGTATTGCAATCATCAATACAACGTTGTTCTGAATCAGTATCTCGTGTACTAATAGTAATTTGATTCATTTGGCGTTTTTGCCGAGCTCTTATTAATTCTAATCGGGTAAAATTTGTACCTTTGTAAACCTTCCAAACCAAAGAATCAATTCGATCGTAACTTGCTTCTTCGTCATATCCAAGTAAGATATTTAATTGAATCTGCGCTTCAACACGAGTATCCGATTTGGATAACTTTTTTCTAAGCTGTTGATACTGTTTTTTTTCTTCTTTAGAAAATTTATCGATTGCGTTTTTTCTTCTTCTCAAATTCTTTTTAATCTCTTTTTCTAAATTCTTATACGCCTCCGAGGCAACAAAAAGGTCGGCTTCAGTCAAATTATTTTCTTGAATAACATTATCATAACCACTATCAGTCTGACAACTATGAAGTGACATAACTATAACAACAGTCCATGTAGTCAAAGCTAAAATGAGTCTTTTTGTTTTCATGATTTGATTTTTAATTATTATTTATTTGTCTTTCAATAAAACGAGGAGCATTACGATTAAGACTATCGGTCAACGCTCTTCTCTTTGCCCAATACTCCTCTCTCTTCATTGTATACTCTCGCCACGCTATCAAAATATCTCGATCCGCTTTGGGCATTAAGTCAAGAATACGTAAATATTTAGCATCCACCAATCTTTTATTTAATTCCTTAACTTCCAAATAGCTAGACAACATTACTCGGATAACATCCGGATATTTGGCATATTTCTCAAAGAAAGCCAATTCACCTTCTTCAAAATCCTCAAATGCTGAACCAAAAGAATAAGCTCCTTCAGCTTCCGAAGTCTGCCCCTTTAAACAGATAGTTCTAAAAATTCTATTTACCAGATTTTTCCGTTCAATGACACAAGTGTTATAGTCTTTATTGATAGGAGTACCCGATACATTTCCTTCCTCATACCAATCGGTTATATGGATCTGGATATTTCCAGGTTCTATTACAAAAGAAGTCGCACTTGTCTGACCACTGAATGTTGGTCTATCGTAATATATTTGCGCCAAAAAAGGTTTTCGTGTGGTTGTCCCTTCATAATAGAATTTTTTATCAGTTACCAATATCTTAACTTCATCGTCAGATGCTTTCCATTTACGTTTGTACTCATCAGGAAGAAAAGACTTATCTGTCAGTATTATATATTTTCCGTCTAGCGAATTATCTGGAAATTCACCTTGAATAATGTACTTTTCTTGTCCATAAAGCAGTTGAACCAAAAGTGCAAATACAATAAAAAATAGATTTTTTCTCATAATTGTGAATATTTAAATCAGCTACTTTTCATAGGTATCTTTACAACTTTCCAAACATTCTTCCCTAGTTTTATCAACATCGTCCAAACATTCTTTTCGTTCTGCTGCAAGTTTTTCTTTTTCAGAACGAATATCTTCAGGATTATAGTATTCTGCCATGCTTTCAAGACTGCTCATAGCTGCATTATAAATGTCAAAGCATATAATAGATCTTTGTATAGCATGGTCAGTACACGCTCTATTACAAATCTCCAGCTCTTCAGTATCAGTGGTTCGTGTACTAATCGAAACTCGTTTCATTTGCCGTTTTTGCAAAGCTTTCATTAGCTCTAATTGCGCAAAATCAGTACCTTCATAAACTTCCCCTACCAAAGATGAGATTCGATCATAATTAGCTTCTTCGTCGTAACCAAGCAAGAGATTCAATTGAATATTTGCTTCTGTACGAATCTTTGGGTTGAACCACTCTGCTTTGAATTGAAGATACCGCTCCTTTTCTTCTTTGGACCATTTAGAGATTACATTTTGTTTTCTTCTTATATTCTTTCTGATTTCTTTTTCCAGATTTTGATAAGCTTCCGAAGCTATGAAAAGATCCGCAGCAGTCACGTCTTCTGCCTGTTGAGAGTAATTATCAGCATCATTCGTCTGACAACTAAGCACAGAAATACTAATTAGAAAAACTAATCCGACCATAATAAAGCCTAAATTCATTTTTTTCATAAGAACTACTTTTAGAGATTAATAATATTGAATATCTTTTTCAAGGCGATACCCCATTATTAGTTGATAATCGTTTGGCTCATTTTCCAGTTCTGTCTATATCACATCAGATAAGGAGCTGTATTTTTCCATAATATTAGTACTAATAAAAGTTTATCGTTCTTGTTGTTACAAAGGACGACATTTATAAATTAAAATACAAATTTCAACCGTATACAAACGCGTATACACAGCCAATGTATACGCATTTAAATATGGTTTTTAAGACCAAGGATTTTACTCATTTTTTATAGTTGTTGATGATGAACTACTCGGAATAGTCTCGATGAAACGAGGGGCATTGTTACGTATACTGTCCAATAATGGTTTGGTCTTTTTTTCATATTCTTCTCTTTTAATAGTATAGTCCAGCCAAGCCAAAAGAATGTCTCGATCGGCTTTGGGCATTCGGTCGAGAATCCGTAGATATTTTGGGAAATCAGGATCCTTTGATGCTCTTCGTCCGTTCAACAAAAAAGATAAGTGGAATCGTACGACATCTGGATATTGAGCATATTTCTCTAAGAAAAAAAGTCTACATTCGTTGGCATGTATGTATGCATCTCTGAAAGATGCACTTCTATTTTGAAGAGAACGCTCTCTATCCACTTTTTTTTGCTGTTCGATAATATATCTGTTATAATCGTCGTTAATAGGAGTACCTGATACAATACCCTTATCTGCCCAATTAGCGATACGGATATGGATATTACCAGGCTCAACTATAAAATACAAGCCCAAATTCAACATTTTTCTTCCTGTCTTTGCACTACTAAGATGTGCTAAGAATGGCTTTTGTGAAAGTACACCTTCATAATGGAATTTCCCGTCAACCACCAATATACTATCAATAAATAAATGTTTAATTCGTTCTTTTTCTTGACTAAGAGCTGAACTATTAGTCAAACGCAAATAACTATTATCTAACGAATGGTCGGGTAATTCACCCTGAATAGTGTATTTTTCTTGTCCATAGAATAGCTGGGCTATAGATACGAAAATAAAAATGAATAGATATTTTCTCATAATAATATATTAAGTGCTACAGAGACTCCGCTTCTTCTCTTCACATATTTAATTCTCCTGAAAAATTAACACTCTTCCCCTGCTGCAAGGTAACATAAATGCTCGCACTTCCATTGGGATACACCTTAATATAAAAGTTACAATCACCTATTGCTGCATCTACTGAAAACTTGATGTGAGCATTTTTCTTTTTATCTATATCCATTGCATATTTTTTCAAAGGAGCTTGAAAGAAAAGTTCAGCTCCTCTCCTACCGTATGGCATATCAACTTGGCCGAGATAAAGAAGAGTAGAAAAGACTGAATCATTTCTAATTTCAATCGAATTATCTGCCCCATCCAATAGTATGGGATCTCTATCCGGATGTATATAAGTATCCACGTCGATCCTATAGTTTTTTGATGCAATGATATTTTTGACAACTTCCACCTTTTGCTTTTTTTGTTCTTTTTTGTTTTGGGCAAAAAGAATAGGGATTCCTACCAGCATTGTCAAAAATAGGACAAAAATTTGTTTTTTTGCTTTCATATTAAATTATAACTTAAATATGGATGTATAAAAAGCCTAATGAAATACGGTTATAGGACACGTACCATTGCTACTCTCACAATTGCCTATTCCGATTTGCAAATAATCATCATTCGATTGACAACTAAGCATAGATATAGCTATTAAAAAGGTTAACACAACCATATTCAAGAAAGCTTTGCTCTTTTTCATAAAACTATTTTTAAGGTAGTAACATATAGGGCACTTATTCTCCCGCTGATTGTCAATTTCATAATCAAAAACACGTCACACAAATCACAATAAGACTAAAATTCTACTTATTTTTCATCGTTGTTGATGATGAATTACTCGGAATAGTCTCGATGAAACGAGGAGCATTGTTACGTATACTGTCCAATAATGGTTTGGTCTTTTTTTCATATTCATACTTTTTAATAGTATAGTCCAGCCAAGCCAAAAGAATATCCCGATCTGCTTTAGGCATTCGGTCGAGAATCTGTAGATATTTTGGAAAATTAGGATCCCTTGACATTCTTCGTCCGTTCAATAAAAAAGATAAGTGGAATCGTACGACATCCGGGTATTGGGCATATTTTTCTAAAAAAAGTAATTGATTTTCCATACTTCTCTTTGTGCCAATCATATAGGTACTGTAATCTTCATTAATAGGAGTACCTGATACCACACCCTCATCTGCCCAATTAGCGATGCGGATATGAATATTACCAGGCTCAACTATAAAATACAGGCCCAAATCCAACATATTTCTTCCTGTCCTTGCACTAGAAAGATACGCTAAGAATGGCTTTTGTGAAAGTACACCTTCATAATGGAATTTCCCATCAACCACCAATATACTATCAATAAATAAATGTTTAATTCGTTCTTTTTCTTGACTAAGAGCTGAACTATTAGTCAAACGCAAATAACTATCATCTAACGAATGGTCGGGTAATTCACCCTGAATGGTATATTTTCCTTGACCGTAAAATAGCTGGGCTATAGATACGAAAATAAAAATGAATAGATATTTTTTCATTATTACGACTATTAAATATTAACTCTTACAATTAAAATTTATTCCTCATCTGGATAGCTTTTATCACAACTTTTTTTACAATTTTCTTCCTCCCTTTGTGCAGCCGATATACAGGCATCTCTTACTTTTACCCAGAATTTATAGCTTTCACCATCTGGAAATTCACTAGCAGGTAAATCTTTAATATTCTCGTTAAAATGGTTATGACATGCAATTATATCTTCTTTAGTCGTTTCATCACAATCATTCTTGCATTTTTCACGTAATTCTGCATTGGTATCTGTTCGTGTAATCACAACTTTACACATTCGACTTTTTTGTCGTGCCCTCATCAACTCTAATTTAGTAAAATTTACATCTTTAAAAACGTCCCTGACCAAGGAAGAAATACGATCACGGTTAGCTTGATAATCATATCCTGTCAGAATCTTTAATTGAGTAATTGCTTCTGTACGAGTCTCAACATTAAGCATACCTTTTCGGAGTAAACGATATTGTTCCAAGTCTTCTTTAGACAATTTAGAGATTGCGTTTCGTTCTCTTCTCATGTCCTTTCCTATTTCTTTTTCCAAGTTCTGATAAGCTTCCGAAGCAATAAAAAGATCAGCAGCAGTCACATCTACTGCCTGTTGAGAGTATTCGTCAGTTTCATCCGTCTGACAACTAAGTACTAAAATACTGATTAGAAAGGCTAATCCAATCATAACAAAGCCAAAATTCCACTTTTTCATAAGAATTACTTTTAGAGATTACTAATTTTGAATATCTTTTTCAAAGCAATATCATATATTTGTAAAAATTGTATAATTCACTTCCAATTCCATCTATATCACATAAGATAAGGAGCTGCATTTTTCCATATTATTAGTACGAATAAGAATTTATCGTTCTTGTTGTAACAAAGGACGACATTTATAAATTGGAATACAAATTTCAACCGTATACAAATGCGTATACACAGCCAATGTATACGCATTTAAATATGTTTTTTAAAGAAAGATTATTCTAAACGTAATGATTTAATAAAATCGGTAATAGATTCACAAGAAACATTCATTTTCTTTTTCAATCTACTACGGCGTATCCGAAAAGAACTTCCTAGAATATGGAACAACTCTGAAATCTGCGCATTACTAAAATCGATACGTAACAAAAGAATGATATGTATATCATCTTCAGAAAGTACAGGGTAATAACGTCTCAACTTATAGATAAAACCATCCTGATGAAGATTTATCCAGAATTCTAACTTATTCCAATTACAATCACTTATTGCTGATAAAGATGTAACATAAATTTGTACGTCATAGACAGTCTTCCATTCTTCTTCATTCATAGCTGGATTTTTATCTATTACAATTATGCCCTATTTCACCAATTCACCATTGATATAAAGGTTTTTGAAAGTAATATCTTTCGCCCCTTTAATATCATTTGCTCCTTTGGCTACATTATTAAAGTGAGAATCCTCTACACTGATATTATATACATGTTTATCATCCTCCAATCCGATAATAAGCACACCTAATTTACTCTTCTCACAAGTTACATTCTTCAAATGCACATTACGGACAATCGGGTCAAACCCTCTCTTACATTTCTCCCGATTCTCATATTGCAGATTGATGCGAAGTACAGCTTCACGACATTGTCCTACCGTTACATTGCGCACATATACATTTTCTATAAGTCCTCCACGGCAAGTGCTCGTCTTAATACGAATGACACGATCCAGATTCGGGCTATCCATCCGGCAGTCTTCTACAAACAAGTTACGGTAACCACCGGAAATCTCACTGCCGATCACTACTCCTCCATGTCCATTTCTCATCATGCAACCACGTACGATAATGTTCTCACTGGGAATATTCCATTTACGCCCGTCTTCATTACGTCCTGATTTAATGGCAATACAATCATCACCCGTGTCAAATGTACAATTCTCTATCAACACATTCTTACAAGATTCAGGATCACATCCGTCTCCGTTAGGTCCACGATTGAAAACAGTCACTCCGCTAACAATCAAGCTCTCGCAGAAAAGAGGATGAATCACCCAAAATGGAGAGTTTAACAAAGTAACACCTTCAATCAAGATGGTGTGGCAGGAATGTAAGTTCAATAGCTGCGGACGCATACCATCTTCCGGCTTCATCAGACGCTTGTAGACAGGAGTCGATGTTTCACCATACATCAACAGACGTTCACGACCTCCATTGCGTTGAGCCACCATGCCTTCTTTCCAACCATACTTTACGGCCCCACACATCGGCCACCAAGTTTCCATGCTACCTTGTCCGTCAATAATACCTTTTCCTGTTATGGCAATATTGCTTTCACCATAAGCATAAATCAAGGGGTGAGCGTTATAGCAATCAATTCCTTCCCAACGGGTTAAAACTGCAGGAAAATAAAGGCTTTGATCTGTAGAGAATTTCAAAACAGCTCCCTCTTCGAGATGGAAATTCACATTGCTCTTTAGAGTAATAGGTCCGGTATAAAAAGTGCCTTTAGGAACAATTACTGTGCCACCTCCTGACAGACTGCACTGTAAAATAGCCTGATTAATGGCTTCATGGCAAGGATTAGCCTCATCATCCGTTTTTGCTCCAAAATCAGTTATAAGAAATGTTCGTTTCGGAAAAGAGGTCCGTTTAATCTGTTTTTCGATACGGGCGCTTTCTTTAAATGCTTTATCAAAATCAACAGTATTCGCAGATGTTACCTCTGCCACAAAAAGCAACATCAGTAGTAAATTAATAGTTCTTCTCATCATAATTCTTATCCTTTTATTAATATGTTATTTTTATTTTATTGCAATGTAACTCCCATCAGACCGATAACAACATCGTTTGAAAGTGTTTCCAACGTCAGATGACTTAACTCTTTGGAAGGATTCAGAGGCATGTCCAAAAGTACACCTGCTCCCCCCTCGATGGAACGTCCATAAACACCCTTTATGCCTAAGTCCTTTCCCAAGTCATTGCTAACCAAACCCGTCTTAAAATGAATGCGATAAGGACGGGGAGAAACAACGGTGAATGCCTGACCATCAACATAGAAATCCTGTTCAATAGGACACCAGTTATCCGGATTCACTAATTCCAATACATCAGAAGTTCCATCTGTATAGTATACACGAACAATACCATTAGCAATGCGACACTGCATGTGGTTGGTACTGCCTGCCATCATTAAATAGGCATGAGAAGCCCGACCGGAAAGCGGAATACTCAAACTGTCGGGATAATTATCCCACAACGAAGTAAAAGCAATATTGCTTCCTTGAGCCAATGTTCGGAATGGCACACCCAGTTTGGTAGTCAGCATCTCATCACGTACCAAGGCACGCAAACCTGCATCATCAATATCAGCAGTTAATTTGGGATGGCACCACTCGCCAATGCCCTGAACAGGAAGTTGCAAAGTGGTATAAGGCGAACGGGGTGTCAGATACTCATTCCGGAAAATATCAGTCACATTCGCATTGAACAAAGAATCCATATTCATCACCCGGCACTCTGACGTATTCACCTGTGAGAAAGGAAGAATGACTGATGTTTTTTCCGATTTCGTAATCTGTACGTTTACAGGCTGCCACCATTCCATCTGTCCTTGTTTCATGCGAACAAAGAATGTATGATGCCCCAAATGATCATTGACCTTACTTCTTATAGATGTATCACTAACATTCGGTTGTATCAGCACTCCCTGCGGATCATATATTTCACCGAATACCGCCCCTAAAATGGATGGAACACGGATCTCCGCTAAAGCCTCCGCCTGTATTTCAGGCAAAACCGGATTCAGACAGTTTCCTTTCCACACAATTTCGACAATTGCTTTTTGGGCAGAAGAAGCAGGAATAACAACCACCGGATAACCAGAAGCAGCTTCCGCAAAGCTCCAGTCAACTTCTTTCCCATTTACTTTCACAGAATGAATCCTTTCTCTTCCGACATTCACTTGTAATGTCAATGCCAAAGGCGCCTTAAAACGTTGCTCTATCCGGTAAATATCCGTATCATTCTCCCTGACAAAGTGATAGGTTATGTCAGGCAAAGAAATAGAAGCTTTTAACCATCCTGCGGGAAATCCCGGACGAATCACCATCTTCCCGTTCAATACATCGGGTAAAATGCCATACAATCCTTGTACCAGTAATCGGGAAGCTACCCCTATCGGATCTCCAAAGTCACGATAACACTCTCCACGGGCAGCATCATAAAAGCTGACTTGCCCCAAATTGCCGGGACTGTTACCTAAGTACATACCATCCAGAAATGAACTTTTCATCAATCGATATGCCTCCTCCGGACGTCCTGCCTGGAAATAGGCCAAAGCTGTATGCATTACCTCTGCGAAAGCCACATTATTGATACTCCAGGAATAAGGTAACCAATTGGTAGTGGCAATCGTTGCATACCCCTCTTCCAGTCCATCGGCATACACGGGGATATGTGGTATTTCCGTATCAACATACCGTGTAGCCTGATAAGCTTGAAAAGGATCAGCAACGTCGCTATCGAGTGCATGGTATATAGTCCATAATCCCGGACTTTCGTGAAGCCGGCGATGTCCCATAAAATCCTGATATTCCGCCCAACAACCTTTGCCCTGCATCCAAAGACGCTTATTCATCGCTTTCAATATTTGCTCGGCTTCGTTCTGATAAGGTGAAGGGTCTTCGCCTATCAAAGAAGCAAGAAAAGCTGCCATTTTATTGGCACGGTAGTTATAAGCCGACGAATGGGTGACTGCGCCACTGTTGTAGTAAAGCGCATCACTTGCCCAAATACAAGCGTATGCATCATATAAACCATCATTGTCCGGATCATAATTTAATTTTTCCCAAGCTAGATGGCGGGTAATCACAGGCCACATTTTGCGGACATACGCAGTATCTCCCGTCCAGTTGAAGTGCCATAACAATTCATCCATGTAACAAAGATTCATGTCATAGTGGTGCATCTGGTTGTTACGTCCAGGATTCCGGCAAATATACCCATTACTATATTGAGGAGTTCCCCAACGTTTTTCCGAACGCGCCAGATTCATTGTAGAATCCTGTGCCGGATGAGGTATTGTATTCGGGACATCAGTCACCTGACTGGCTGCATAAGCATCAAAATGAGTCCGTGCCCGGTCATGCCAACCTAAAGCATCACCGGTATATCCGGCCCTCCATCCACTTAACGGCATACGCCAGCCAATAGCACCGTGCAACCAAACCTGTCCGTCCCAGATTCCATCGGCAGCTGCGACCAATGCACCACCCAACGTGTTCAAATAAGGGTCCGGCGTTTCTATCTTCAAATGAGAAGCCAATGCCAAAGAAGCTGCCTCCGCTTGTTGATAGAGCTTACGGACATTATAACCTTCGGGAACCTCCCCACGTACCAAGTATACTTCTTTCTGCAAAGAAAGTTCACCCGTGACAAGGTCAGTCGCTTCGGCAGGAAGTTCGAAGCAATCAGCCGGATCTACCCCCATATCTCCATTACGACTCAAACGTTTTCCGGTAGCTCCCCCATGTTGCCAACGAAGTATAGCTCCTTTAGGCATATTCGAAGGAGAAAAACGCCAAATAGCTCCATCCATATCGGCTAATGCCAATACAGAAATACGCAGTTCTCCTTTTCCCCAAGACGGGTCTGTCAAATAATAGGTACGTTTTCCAGCCGAATAACGGGATTCACAATGCCCGGTGCAGTCAAGCGCCAATTCTGTTCCGTCACGAAGAATGACTTTGAAACTTATATTTCCTCCGCGTCCGTTATTATAAAAAGCAAAAACCGGCCGGTCACTTGTTTCTACCCGAAAGGGACTGTGACTACCGTACAAAGCACGGGTATACCGATTCTTACCATTGACACAAACAAACTCATCACCATCGGGACGATATTGCAACGTCCTTTTTGTACCTCGCAGATGTTCATTCAAGGAGATGGATTCTTTAAAGTCACCGATCTGCTTTGCCTCTCTTTGAGCATTTAATGGCATCGCCGACAACATCAAGAGGCAACAAACAGTCAGCTTTCCTTGTAAAATAAGATTCAGATGAAAATAACTCATATTTTTTTGTGTTTGATTATGGTAATGGCTTCAATCCTTCCCAACGGACATTCCAAGTTCCATCTTTCGGAAATCCCGGATTAGTCTCCGTACATCCGTCCCAACCGGCACACATCATCGCAATAGCAGTCAGCAAGCCGCCATTACCCGGTAAATAAATACGTAAACGACCGTCCTGATAATTATGACCATTCGGCAAGTATGTGTTTGTACGTTTGTCCATCAGTAAAGCTCCGACGGCCTTTTCCGGTTCACCCAAACGGGCAGCATTCATAGCCGTCATCGGATAATCCCATCCCCAGGTTTTACCCCAATTCCAGTTATCCCAAATCCAGTGCAATGTATTTTTCATATAATCTTCCCGGATAAGTTTATTCATCGGAAGAATACCGACTGCACCTAATACTGCCATGTGGTCGGAAGTATAACGAATATCTTTATAAGTATCTATGGCTGTTTCAGCAGCCAGATAAAGTCCTTCATTATTAGATGCTAAAGGGGAAAGTTTATCGATCATTTCATCCCATTCCAAACTGCGTTGCTGTCCCATACGTTCACGCCATTGTTGGGCGGTCTGCATGGCAAAATGCCAGTAAGAAAGTTCAAAAGGAGGATTAACTGTTTCTGCAGCACGCAACGTTTCTTGTGCAGGAATGGCACCTTTCAATATGTAACGTCCTTCCAGTTCATCGTATGTAGCAAAAGAGTACATAAATTCTGCAGTCTCCTGTACCAAACGATTATATTTCTCCAATACTTCTTTAGTCGGATCAGCACGATAAAGTAATTCTGCCAAATAAATTAAATGAGGTTGTTGCCAAATCAGAAAACTTCCTACTTTGGAAGGGGCTTCTGTTCCTGAAGGATCGGTCATTTTCATCCAGCGAACACCATCAAACCCTTGTCTTTGAGCTATTTGACGCGCTATCGGTTCAGCCTTTTCATACCAGCCTAATGTACGGTCAAGTAAGTTGCTACGATTCCAAAGAGCAAATTGAGCCTCGTGCCACCAGATCATTTCAAGATGGAATTTGCCAAACCACGAATTATAGGTAAGCCCCGTCTCTTGCGGAGGAGTAGTACCTGCGCTCTGAATAGCAAGCAAATATTGGCTAAGTACCACACGTCGTTCCAGTTCTTTGGCCCGTGGGTCTGTACATGCCGAAAAGTCAACAGCTGCACCTTCCTTCCAAAACGAATTCCAATAGTTTTTTGCTTCTTCTTGAGTTTGTGCTACAGTAACAGGCTGCATTGAAGGAGCTGTACTAGTAAAAGCACATGCAAAAGCTAAATGATCGTCCATCGGAGTCAGGACAAAATAATGTTTTGCTTTCTCATTGAAAGTAGCCTTCCCTTCCCAATACAAAGTTACGAAATACTCTATGCTATCTAAAGTATGTTTCAAAACTGCGGAAGATTCATTTTGAGTAACAATAGTCGTTGTATGTTTATCAACGGCTTCCCAATTACATGCATCATCACAATGAGCGCCCGTAGGATACGGAAAGCGAAAACAAATCCCGGTATGCGCCTTAGAGGTAATATTTGCAGCAATCATATCATTAGAAGGATGGCAGACTGTCTCTACTTGATAATCTTCACCGTTTAATTTAAACCGACTTTCGATTTTTCCATCCCACAAGCAAAGTTTCTGATGAACATCAGTTACCTGTTCAATATCCGTACCTTCCTCCACGTCAAAACCGACAATTCCTAAATGAAGACGATGCGGATTGACACGAAACCAATTAGCGGCATCCTGCTGTCTGCCTTCTTCTTTGAATTGAGTAGCGTAAAGTTCTTTCTTTCCCCTGCCAAAATCGTATTCTTTCAGGGTTTCTTCCGAAGTAAGCCGGTCCGGATTGGCGAAGCTATGCCAACCCCACTGGCTCTGCGTTCCCAACGGAACTCCTTTTTTATAATTGTCCGGAAACGTCTGTAATCCGGTTATGTCTACCGTATAAGCAAACTCTCCATTTCCTACAGAAAGTGAAGCTAATGAATCGAATGCCGTCACAACAGGACTATTCCTTTCTACTAATGCCTCGCGGTCAATTATCGGCTGATTTCCATCTCCGCAAGCTGTCCAAATAAAAAGTGCTGCAATAGATACTGCGAATGTTTTCATGATTCTTTATTATTGTTATTTACAAAAGTATTTATTTTTGAAACAAATGACGCGGATTCTCATTCAAAAACCCGCGTCACTCCACCCTAATAATCCAATCCAAAGGATGATTTGAGGATCTTTATTTTAAATTCCATTTGATAAAATAGTCTCCATTCATTATTTTGGAACGAATGTCTTCAGCATTGCCGGTAGTTTCGTACTTTTCCGAAATATACTTCGCCATGAAACTATTATCATTATAACGTTTTGCCATACGAATCATAGCCGGATAAACTTTTCCTTCGCATGCCATTTCCAGCATCATTTCTTTCAATATTTCTTCGTCATTGTTTTGCTTATCGGAGGTAAAGGTACGTGATCCTAAACCACTATAACTTACTTCCGTTCCACGAATCCCCTTGTCACCATATTTACGGCTAGCGATTCCTGAAGTTCCATTTGAATAATTGTATACGGTACTAGCATTTGTCCAATGAGGGGTAAACCCATACCAGTTACCAGAATAAGTTCCTTCTTCATTAACGTCGAATTCACTAATATACCCACTAACACCAACATTAATTAAAGCGTCTATTACCGCTCTTCTACCCAACTGATTGAAAGCTTCCGCCAACATGAAATAGAGGTCTGCCCCTCGATAAGTATACACAAATACGTCATCACGATAAGCAGCACGCAAAGGACTGGAAATCGGACGAAATTTACAAACCACCCATTTTCCATTGTAATCATAAACCGTACGATCCATTCGGAAATCTTTGGTTTGATTACCCAGCGGATCGAATTCATTGTCTTTGAAACGTTCAACTGCCACTTCGGCCGGTGCTAACCAATATTTATTCGGATAATCAGAATCGAAATGTTTCAACAGATTGTTCGTCTGTCTGTTTTGATAGTCATACATGATTGCTGATGCAGATTCATAATCATACGGTGTCTCATTATTAAAAAAATTATTATAATGACTGAACAACATATCATTACGTAAAAAAGCAATAGATTGATTGTTGGTCTTTTCATACATACTATTCATTTTGTTAAGTATCATATTGATACACTGCTGGTATCTACCTAACCACAAGCAAATCTCTGCATATAAAGCATAATAAGGCGGAGTCATCATATCCCAACGACGATATTCACTGTTCGCTAATTCTGTGTCCGGATCTACCCAGTCTTTCCAAGCCGTTTCATAAGTTCCATCAATGTTATCAAAACCAATGTCTAACAAATTCTTACAAGCAACCATTGTTTCATCAAGATTCAACACGTCAAACTTTGACAAGTCTCTTAATGAAGTCATCGGTTTATCCACCCAAACTACCTCTCCATAGATTTTGGCAATTGTCATAAACATCCATGTCTTAACACGTAGCGTACTGCTGACCAACGCCTTGTAATGGCTTTCGTTAATAGAATTATTTTCTTCGTATGTTTTCAATTTTCGAAGATAATCGTTGCAAGCATTAATCACTTCGTAAAATCCGGAAGGATCTGCATACGAATTACCACTCAAATCATCATCATAATTATACAAGTTATAGAGTTCAGTGGGTGCCGTTGCAGTCGGCACCACCATTTCTCCACGAAGTTCATTCAGATAAATCACCTTGTCTCCAATAGCTTGCATTTTAGTCATAATACCAATGTAACCGGAGTACATCTCACTTTCTTCCGATATATAATCCTCATTATCGAGTGTAACATCCGTATCGGGATTAAAGAAATCATCACATCCTCCCAATAAGGTAGCCGCTAGAATGAAAGCGACATTTAATAATATTTTTTTCATCTTCATCATTAGAATTTCAAGTTAATACCCAATTTGACAGATTTCGGTTGCATTACTTTCGCATAATCAAATCCTTGTATTGCACTATTACCGGACGAGTAAGCAAATTCCGGATCCAGTCCCAAGTATTTAGTAGCAGTAAGCAGATTTTCTCCTGTCACATACAGTGTGCCGGAACGGAAGAACTTCCAAACTGGCTTATCAAAACTATAGCTTAACGTAACACTCTTCATGCGCAAATAAGAAGCGTCTTCAATCCAGCGAGAAGAAAATTTGTTATTGCCAATAGCGTCTCCATAATTGGCACGCGGAATATTGGTCACTTGTCCTTCCACACTCCAACGATTGGCTACAGCAACACTTTGGTTGGAAAAAGATGAAGCTGATTCCAGTGTCTGTCTTACTGCATTGTAAGCTTCGTTTCCTTTTGAATATGAGAACTCAGCAGCTAAAGCAAACTGTTTGTAACGGATGTTGGTGTAAAATCCTCCAAAATAATCAGGAGTAGCACTACCCAAAGATACATAATCTTTAGAATCGATCCGACCATCATTATTCTGATCTACATAACGTACATCACCGGCACGGTATGGCTGATTACTACTGTTCAGCAATGCTGCCTCTTCTGCCTCCGACTGAGTGGAGTAAACACCCGTTGCCTGAAGTCCGTAAAACTCATATGGATTACCTCCTACTCGACTCACCAACATGGAACCGTCTTCATATTCAATTACTTCTTGTTCCTTGCCACCTAACGACTTGATATTGCTTTCCATAAAAGAAATGTTACCTCCGACAATCCATTCAAAATCACGCAGGCGAACAAGTGAAGCCTGTAAAGAAAGCTCTACTCCATTATTGTCAATCTTACTGACGTTTGCATAATAAGCAGACGTACCATAAACTGCAGATTTACTAATGTTCATAATAACATCTTTACTTCTTCCACGATAGTAATCAACCCCTACGTTAATACGATTTCTTAAAATGCTTGCGTCCAAACTCAAGTTCATTTGTGAAGTTACTTCAGGTTTCAAGTGTGTATTCGGAATTTGTGTACGCAAAATACCTGACACTGCCATATATGGCGAACTACTATAATACGACTTTCCGTAATTAGAAGAAAAACGACTGTTTCCCATCAGACTATATTCCGCACGAATATCCAGACGATTTATCCAATCTTTATCAATCAGGAAAGACATGTTTTTCATCATCCAGGTGGCACTACCTGACGGATATACCTGGAAATGATTTGTATATCTTCCGTTGGCAGAAGAACCGTCAATTGCCATATTGAATGCAGTATTCAGAACATTATTATAAGTATAGTCGACATGAGCATAGATATTCGCCCAGTTCCATTTGTTCTGATAACCATCGAAATAACGACCAACAGCATTTGCAGATCCCAACACCTGATAGAAATCATTAGTAGTGTTACGGGCATATGCTCCGTCATATTCCTGCAAAGTAGTCATTGCCTGGAATCCTGCCATAACGTTCAGTGCATGACGGCTGTTGAACAACTTGTTGTAGCGCGCATTTAAATTATAAAAGTAGTTAGTGGCTTCCGCTACACCTTCTCGTATCGTATTTTCTTCTGTACCATATGAGTCGGTGATAGGAACAATGGTAAGATCCGTACGTCCCGGAACAAAAATGTGTTCTTTATTGTAATTATAATACAACCCAAACACACCACCAAGAGAAAATCCGGGAAACATTTTATAATTGAAACCAGCTTTGATATTGACGTCATACTGCCGACTTCTCGCATCTAATGTATTAACAATAGCCAGCGGATTACTTACGGCATAAGCCATATTCTCGCTAATTCCATAATAATAGGTAGAATAAACCGGAGTAAATATTCCATTATCAGATTTTTGGTAAGGGGCCAGCAACGGAGACTGTGCATAAGCAGTGAGTAACGGATTGGTACGCATATTCATTCCTTGTTCCTGATAATTGCCATTGATATATGCCAATCCGACAGTAGCATAGACTTCAAAATTCTTACTCACCAAGAAGTTTCCGTTCAACTGGGTATGGTAGCGATTCTGCCGGGTACTTTTCAATATTCCATCTTCTTTAGAGTACCCCAAAGATAAATCATATTTAGCGATAGCATCACCACCTTCTACCCGAAACAGATTCTCCGTTACGAATCCTCTCCGGTAGATTTCATCCTGCCAGTTCGTATTGTTATTGTAGTAGTTAGCATATTTGCTGTTATTAGGATCACTCATAAAAGGAAATTCAGTAAAGAACTCATCCATATTACCGAAATAACTCATACCCATATCCGACAAATACGAACGGTAGTTGATTCCGTTTAATAATGGCATACGCTTATTATTCCAATTGATACCAAATTGTCCATAGTAACTGATTTCCGTATTCATGTTGTCCGAATTAGCACCATCTGTCTCAATCAGAATAACGCCATTAGCACCCATAGAACCATATAAAGCAGCCTCTGCACCTTTCAAAATTGTAATATTCTGAATATCCTGCAGATTGTAAGCTTGGAAAATATTACGGCTCAATCCGTTAATCAACGGAGAATCATTCACGTCCGGTATATGAGGTATACCATTAATAACAACTAACGGAGCATTGTTACCCACAAACGAACGTACTCCACGGAAATTGAGATAACTTCCCTCTCCAGGCATACCGCTACCACGAGTTACCTGCAAACCGGCAATTTGTCCAGCCAAAGCACGGTCTATCTTCATGCCGGCAGGCACAAAGTCTTTTTTGGCAATATTCTCAGCGGAAGTAGTAACACCGTTTGTCTCAATACGGAAAGGCAACACCGTTGTCTCATTATACTTATACTCCGATTCGGGAATCAGAATAATAGACATCTCCTTACGGTTATTTACCGCCTGAAACACTGTATAATACCCGGCAGCCCAAACAGAAATATTGGCTTTCTGCGGATCCTTGCATTGAATTTGAAATACTCCATTTTTGTCCGTAGTGACATCTTCACTTCCGGTGACAGAGATTACCGCACCCTCAATCGGAATATTCAGGGTAGATAATATTTTACCGCTTATTTTGCCTTGTTCCTGCGCATACAGATTAGCTGCGAACAGGCAAATTAACAGGGCGAAAAATAAAACTTGTATCTTTTTCATGTTGTCTTTATTTTCATAAGATTAATAACAGTCCTTAGTTGGTCTTAGGCACCAATGATATAACGATGCGTGTTTCAAGTTGCTTCCAGAACCTTTAAAGCGTATCACAATTTCAGAAGCTTTATCACCTGGAATAGTAACTGTGCCTACAGTACCACCGTCACGATCGTATTTTGCTTTATCTTTAAATCCTTGTTTAACAGCTTCATCTATATTTTCCGGGTATCCCCCTTCTTTACCACGGTCATAATGGAGAGCAGAATTGTTGTTTAGTTTAGACTGTGAAAAAGTACCAACTTTAATTTCCTCTCCATCTTTGAAAATTGAAAAATCAATCGCTCCCAAGTCTTTAGCTTGCCGGAATCCCATAGCAAACGTGTAAGTTCCAGGTGGAATTTTGTATGAAGTAGCGACATAATCTTTTCCTACCATTTCACCTCTAAACGGAGTATAGTCCAGCGTATAATTTTTATTTTCCAAATCTGTCAGAGTAAAATAAAGTACCCTATATCCTATCTTGGGAAATCCTAATGCCGGCCATCCATTTATAGTTGCTTCGTCTGTTTCACTGATCTTTTCAAATGAAAGATTCGTAGTGTTGAAATACTTTTCTTTATCACTTGCGCTCAGATATTCATAGTTTCTGAAAAGTTCCTTGAGACGGTAAATCAATACGTTAGTCGGTATTTTCATTTTTGTGACACGGTAAGCCGTTCCGTTACTCATAGGAATCGGATTTTCAAGGTCTACTTCCTGTACAGTAGTACGCCATTGTTTATCAAATACAGAAGTCAGATCTTCGTTTGTTTCAAAATCTTCCTTGCTATAAACGTTGTTAAAAAAAGCAGCTTGGAACACCCAATTCTCCAAGATGCTGTCTGCGCGTACCATATTCCAATCAGCCAAATTTTTCCGTGCGGTACTCAAGGCCTGATTCACCACATCATTGGAAGGGAGCAACATAGTAGCAGTGAGATTCTCAGACATGATGTTGAATTTTCTATTCTCGAAATAAGGAGCTTTGACGGTAAATACAGAATCATACACAGTATTTCCCGTCTTATCTACTCCTATCACCGTACTTGCATTTTTATCAAATGTCAATACATAACGTGATCTGACCATATTACGAAAAATAGAATAATCGTCTCCCAAATTCTCAATAATTTCATACAGACTTCTCGGAGACTCTACAGCCTGATCCAATAAATACAAATATCCATTGGTTAGCTTAATAACTTTAGTAACATTTGCATTGTTGAAACGAACACCGGCAACTGCTCTAGTCTCAGGAGAAGTGGTAGAAATCTTTAGATACTTACCACTCCACATCAAAATACGCTGTCCGTCTTCCAAATTAGAAGGAGAGATGGATGCATCAGAAATATAGGTTTGAGCAGTATATATAGGATCATCCCCTGCTGCAATACCTGATTCTACAGCTAGAATAGTGTACATCTGTTCTTTCTCCAATAGTTGCTCCACCATACCTGTTTCGTTAAACAATTGGTACATATCGCTCAATGAAGGCTCCTGAGCCAAATAATCGGTAATGGTTGCATTAACTACAGAAATCTCCGTATTATTCACCTTACTGGTATCTTGGGCATAATGCTCATCCCATGTGTCGGTACAACTACTCCCTATCAATCCGATTAGAGCAATGCCAAATATATATTTTCTTGCTTTCATAATTTATTCGTCAAATATAGGTTCAAATAATAAGTAATCAATAAGTATACGATAGTTGGGGTCTTTACTTGCAGCAGGGTCATTCATCACTAATCGGAAAGTGTGAGTAGAAGTCTCTGTAAATTCCAGTTCAGGATAAAGCACATAGGAATAACATCCTAATGTTTTAGAAGGAACTGTCGTATAAGGAGCGCATGTAACAGAGTTTTCTCCATCAAAGCTGAAAATCATTTTCCCTCCGTTACTGCCGCCTGTACTGGTTCTTATAAATTCCATGGAAGTGGCGTAACCAAATCGTAATGTCACTTTGTACTTTCCTTTAATGATAGATGGCGTTTGCATGGAAACCCAACCTGTATTACCCAAGTTTAACATCAGGAAATCCATATTATTTGCAGTATTCCATCCATTATTGGTTCGGGTAGTAAAATAAGTGACATTGTAATAACTACCATAAGTTCCAGAAGGATTATTAAGGCTATATTCATAACAATTGAGACCTGAAACATCACACTTTTTCTCTGCTGTACCAAAAGATTCTTGGAATTTGATCCCATCTTCTCCGTTACCAGCCGCTATCCAATCGCCAATAATAGAATAATTGCATACGTCAAACAAAACAGTTTCCGGTTCGGCTTCCGCCACAGGCAAGTAAGAAGAAACTTGATGAATATAACCATTTTTAGCTTGTAAATTACAATAGTCTTCTACAAAACAAGCTCGATTCTCATCCCTGTAGTTCAAATAGAATATCTTGTCTTCTTTGCTGATTCTTATCACGCTTCCAGCATTCAGTGTATTCCATATTTTGGAGGTTGCGTCCGGTGTATCAAAGCTACGTAATTTACTCAAATCATAGCTTCCATCCAAAACATGATAAGCTACATATTGATACAATGCATTCTCTGGATTAGTATAATCACTGCCTGCTCCCAACAGCTGTACCAAGTCTTGCAAACTGTTGACACCTGCTTCCTTGAATACATCGTCCGATACTGCCAACAATGTATAATTGCGTTTCTGCTGAGTGGTCTGACCCAAATCATCTACTATATCATCATATATAACATCTAATTCCGCACCCACTCCTGTAGCATCCATTGCAGATTTCAGAATTGTGTAGGGACGTCCGCTTTCAGATATACGAGCATATACACTTTCTGTAAGTGGCGTCAGCGTATTTTCCAATACATATACATAACCGTTAGATACCTTATTTGCAAACTCTATTACATGAGCTTCATTATTCAAGTAAACAGACTGCATACCACCACCTCCAACTTCCGCACTTCCGAAAGATACCATCAAGACATCATCAGAAACGGTCCTTTTTGCTAATGCCCCTTCCTTCTCTATGAAAATTTCCTGACTAATGGTATCCTGTACTATGTGATAGGACACTAGGCTACGTGCATACTCTGTACCCAAATCTTCAATGGAAGAAACTCCTTTTCGATTATAAAATTCTTTTACAGCAGCATTATTAGGTACAAAAAGTGTAAAAGACTGTGTTGCCTGATTTACAGCATTGTACAAGTCTGCATACTTCATAATGTGAATCCATTCGGAAAAGTCGTCTGACCTGTTGGACAAATAAGTTCCTGCAGGCTGCATATCGAAAACAACATATGTATCTCCGTCATACGGATCATTGCAAGCTGCACATAAAATAATGAACAGCATCCAGTATATTTTTTTCATTTTTTTCATTGCATATCGTTATTTAATTATTCATAATAAGGATTTTGCTTCAATAACGAGTTGGTGGATATGTCACTGGCAGGAATTGGCAAATACCAAGCATTGTCGTTGTCTAAAACAGAGCCCAACCATCTGCTTTCCGCGGTAAGATTATTCTCCATTATAAGTATTTTGAAGCGACTTTTATATTTGAAGTTCTGTTGCTTGCCATATCGTAACAGATCGTACCAGCGCTTTCCTTCTGCAGCAAATTCCATATCCCGCTCGTCCAGCAACATTTCCAACAATATTTCCTCAGTAGCTTCATTAATATTTTCCGCACTGACTTCATCTCGTGGTCTCAACTCAGAACGTTCACGTATTCTATTTATGATAGCCAATGCTTCTGTCCAATTGGCAGAACCGCCAATACGAATCAAAGCTTCCGCTTTCATCAACATCACATCTGCCATACGATAAATAATATAGTTGGCATCCAAAATTGTACGTACTGCTTCCCGATCGGCTACACCCAACCCTGAGTATTTCCAAATAATACCATTTTCCGGATAGCTGGTATAAGTTATACCAGCAAACGAACCATAATAGGTACGATTTACTTCATCCTGATTTTGGTAGAATTCATTTATCAAGCGGATAGTCATCGGTTCTGAATACATATAAGTATTGACCGTGACGTCAGAGCCATAAGGAAGAAGTTTTGACGGACTTCCGCCTCCTTGTGCATAATTCGTTTCGTCATACTGTATCTCAAAGATAGATTCATTACTATTACCAGGATAAAATATATTGTACCATTGTCCAGGTGTTGACATAAACACGGGACGTATGGGAGCTGTGGAGTTAATCAAGTAATCAGCGTATGTAACACATTCTTCATAATCTTCCGCCCAAAGACAGGTTTCCGCCATTAGTGCATATAGAGCCCATTTGGTAGCACGTCCTTTAGTAGCCCATGTTCCGTTAAATGTTTCTTTAGCGGCATCAGTTGCCAATGCTGCACGTACATCACTTTTGATTTGTTCCAGAATCTCCACTTCGGAAGACTTTGGCACGTCAGTAGGCATGGCATCGTCTACATAAGGTTCAGTAATCAAAGGAACTTCCCGAAAGTTGCGTACTAAATATAAATACGACAGTCCACGCAAGAAATAAGCTTCCGTCAAATGTGAATCCATTTGCGATTGATAGTAACTCTCGTCTTTCTCAATTACCCCTGGTGCATATTTCAATACAGCATTTGCCATACCGATTACTTGATAGAATGTTCCCCATTGAACGGCTGATGTACTGGGCAATACTGTAAAATTCTGAATTTGACCAGCCGGAGTCGATCTTACCGGAACAATAACGGAACTTCCTCTCAATTCCCCCCAATCTATGATATAGGGAACGCAATCACGCAAACGACTGTAACCTTGTGCAAGAATTGCCTCTACATCTTCGGAAGATTCCCAATACATATCGGTGGATTGTTTATCTTTAGGCTGTACATCGAGCCAATCGCTGCATCCGCTCATTAATAAGCCACCGAATAGTAACAATATAGTAAATATTTTTTTCATTTTCGTAAATCTTTTAGAAACTTAAATTAAAGCCAGCAACAAGCTGAATAGAAGCAGGTGTAGTGGCTGTATCTCTGGCATACGTATTCTCAGTCTTTACCTCTGGGTCCTGCCCTGTGTACTTAGTCCATGTGAAAAGATTGTATCCGGTTACGTACACATCAATATTGTTGAATCCCCAACGCTGAATCGCTTTCTTCGGCAAACGATAGGTGAATGATAAGGATTTTAAACGCAAATAGGAAGCGTCTTCAACAAAGCGATCAGATCCTAGTGTATTGTACCCCTCTCCATAAAGTGCACGTGGAATGTCGGTTTGATCACCTTCATTACGCCAACGTCTGAGGACAGCCGTACTTTGGTTATCAATACCACGCATAGACTCATTATTCAAGCGAGTAGCGTTAACCACATCCTGCCCGTAACGCCCATAGAAAATAGCAGATAACTTAAACTGCTTATAGCTGACATTGAGTCCTGCACCTCCTGTAAGTCTCGGATTTGAATTACCCAAATAGACTATATCGTACTGATTGATAACACCATCATGATTTACATCTTCATAGATTGCATCTCCGGGAGCCACGGTATATGATCCATTCCTCATAACAATTGCATTACCGGAAATATCTTTCATCACGTTACCTTCAATGTCACGTGCATAAGTTGCGTCTTTATTTTGATAAACGCCTTTGTAACGATAACCATAGAACGATCCCATCGGACGACCTTCTTCTCTACGATATGCGTAATTACCATTACCGAAAGTATAATTCTCTTCGATATAATTATCAGGCATTTCCGTAATCTTATTCTCATTGTGGGCAATATTGAAGTAGACTCCCACACGCCAGTCTTTGTTTTGGAACGGAACAGCGTCAACACGGAATTCCCATCCTTTATTTGTCATTTTCCCGGAATTCATGTAGCTAATTTGATAACCATTTCCATAACCGATAGTGGTCGGCATCTTTACCTTTGGTTGTAACAGGTCTTTTACATATTTCTGATAGACATCAACAGTAAAGCGAAGTTTGCCTTTTAAGAAAGTAGCATCAAGCCCTGTGTTATATTCGGTTGTTGTTTCCCATTTCAGTTTATTAAGTTGCATAGAACTCGGAGTAATGGCACTCATATCCATGTAGTTATTCCCGGAAGCATAAGAACCCAGATAGAGTGAAGCACCACTGGCTGAATTCCCGGTCTGTCCCAAACTAAAACGAAGTTTGAACTCATCCATCCAGTCATTCGAAAAATCCATGAATTTCTCATCTGCCAAATGCCAAGCTAAACCAACAGTAGGAAACATACCAAAACGTTCCGATTTACCCATGGTCGAATTGCTTTCCATACCTAGTGAAGCATTGATAATGTAACGGTTCAATAAGGTATAGTTCATTAAAGCTACACCGTTAATATTGCGTGTTTTGGAATCACCAGAACTAATTTTGCGTACAGCACTTCCAATGGTAGGATCAGCAAGTCCTGAAGATACGTTACCAGAAGTTTCGCTTCCATAGCTGGATTTATTCGTTTCCGTAGTACGGAATACTGCAGTCGCGATAATTGCATGTTTATCGTTCCAGTTTTTGCGATACATCAACTTATTTTCCGTATTTATAGTTAATAAGTCAGAAGAGGTATCCGTACTACGATTTGACATTTTGTCTGTCCATGCAAGACCAGTAGCCACCTGTGGCAAAAACATACGCCCTTTAGTATTACGGATATTCATGTTAACATATCCTTCATAAGTCAGTCCATTCAAAATGTCATATTTAATACGAAAATTCATTTTACTTTCCCGCTGTATGGTTCGGTTGACACTCTCATTTGCCATAGCAATAGGATTATAGTACTTATCACCATTAAAAGCAGGATCCAATGTAGAATTTTCATTGTGATTGAAATACTGTGATGTACGATTCCCTGTCTCATCGTCAATGTAGTAAGGTGATTTGTTCGGTGCTTTGCGGAAAGCTTCCCCACGTACATTATAATAGTTATTATTTCTCTCAGATTGAGTATAAGAGAACTGTGCATAAAAATTCAATTTGTCAGAGAACTTATAATTTACATTCAATGAAGAATTCAAGCGGCTGAAATCGGTTCCGACAGTCGTACCTCCTTCGTCCAAATAACCCAAAGAAAAACGATAAGTCGCTCTTTCACCACCACCACTCATAGAAAACGTATTTTCCCATGACTGAGTATTCCGACGCACTTCGGACAGCCAATCTGTATTCTGGTTATACTCGTCAAAATATGTCCAATCCGGCTGATAACCGATCTCAGGAGAACCGTAAAGCATTTGCAAGTAGCTGGTAGAGTTGGCAAGACCAATATAATTGGCACTATTCCACAACGCTTCAGATACCAAAGCAGAATATTGGTTACCGTTCAACATCGGAATGGTTTCCGGCTCAAACTTAGCGGAAAATTTGGATGAGAAACTAAAACGTGTTTTCCCTTGTACCCCCTGCTTAGTCTTGATAACCAATACACCGTTGGCACCGGAAGTACCCCAAACGGCAGTAGCTGCTGCATCTTTCAACACTTCGATAGACTCAATATCTTGCGGAGAGATATTCAACAAGGCACCCAAATCGTCATTATTGATGGTAGAGAAATCAGTATTATCATCAATTTCTGCCGGATAAGGAACTCCATCTACTACAATCAGTGGTTCTGCATTAGCATTCAGTGTACTACCACCACGAATCTGTATGGAAGCACGTGCTCCAGGGTCGCCACCACCTAATACAATATCCACACCACCGAGCTGTCCTTGCAAGGCATCTTCGATGGAAGTTACAGGAGCAACAGCCACCAAATCTTCCATACTAACCTTCTGCGTTGCAGAAGATTGTTCTCTAGCACTGATACCTAAGTCATTCCGTTCGATTCGTTTTCCTTGCACAACAACTTCATTAATGGTCTGTGTATCATCTTTTAGGACAACATTCAACCGTGTCTGACCGTTGTATTTGATTCTTTCACTCTTTTTTCCAATATAAGAAAAAACGATGATCAGATTGTTCTCATTCGGGATCGGAAGGTTATAAATACCGTCCAGATTTGTGACAGTACCACCTAAAGAACGGTTTTGGGAGTTGAGAATATTTACGTTCACCCCTATCATAGGTTCTGCTGTCGTCCCGAACATCTCGGTCACTTTTCCAGAGAGGACTTTCGCTTGTCCGAAAGCTTCGCCAGTAGTTGCTGCGAATACGATAGCAATCAGTATGTATTTTAATAATTTCATAATCTCTGTTTTTCTGTTAATCAAAAGACATCATCAATCAGATGGAAACAACCTCCTTCGTATGCAAATGGGAAGTAATCGTAATCTGATACCACTTGACATTTGTTTCCACCTTCCAATTGGATACTTAGTGAAGTTCCATTATCTGTATAAATTAGCTGCGGTGCAGTAGCTCCTTCCGTCTGTACCACACGTTCACTCCAATAACGCCCACTTTTAAAATCGGATCCTATATACGGATAAGATGGAATAACGTTTTGAGCAGCAGTAATAAAATAGGAATTCAAATAATTTGCCAATTCTTTTGCATCAAATGTACCACTTAACTTACCTTCAGCATCAAATGAAGCATCAATCGCTCCTGGAATTTTATTTGATGCCAATGCCCGCTTTATAGCATCGTTAGTCGGGATAAATGCAACGAACCGTCCTTTACCAAATAAATTCATCATAATCTGATTGGATATAAGATTTGCCTCACGCAATAACTGAGCAAAACAGTAATAGGGATAATTGTGATCCGCACAGATAGCAATGTTATAAGCCAAATCCCCGCTCTCTGCTGCAAACAATTGTTCAGCATCAAAGCTATATGTACTTCCGTTACTTCCATTTTTAAGTTTAGTAAATGGTGTAAAAACTGTACCATTGAACTGAGGATTCAACTGTTGATTGAAAGTTGAGCTACAAGTGATGTTTCCATCTTTAACGAACCAGTAGTTCCAGGTAGACTCCGTAGGAATCACACGCGTTCCTCTTTCTGGTAATTCACTTGATTGTTCACTCGAGATACTAGCTGAATGCAAATACACGATATTTTGCTTGGCAGTATTGCTGATTTCCGCCCATCCATCATCTCCTTCTGCTTCCAACCCCTGTGTACTGTAAACCGTCCGAATGCCAGAGGCTTCAAATTGTTCGGCTGTAGGAACCAAGACAATATATTTACTCAAGTCAGACACATAAGAAGAGAACAGTGAACTCCCTAACAATGCGTAGAGAAAAGAACGTGCACTTTTATATTGAAACAAAGGTCCGATAACGGAAGCAAATGTGCTAGGTTCCTTAATTTCATCCATACCATAGAGAGCACCATTAACACACATCGTTTTTTCATTCAATGCAGCAGGATTAATATTAAGAGATGAGCCCGCCAAATTCTTCAATTCATCGTCTCCTAACTCTTCAGGGAATAACATACTACCTCCATAAATAAATTGATAGAGGAAATAATTCAACGCTAGCGCATCTACTTCCTGCATAGAAGAATAACCACCGATTTTCCAAAAGCTATCAAAGAAACTATTAATAGCAGTGTTTGACGGTGCAAAAATACTATAAGAAAGAGCTGTCAACGCCGTAAAATTCAAATAGCTGCTTGTAGGCCATTCACAAGCAATATTTGGCAATCCCCCATGCTGATACTGATAGAGCGTATCCACTCCGTATGCTTTAGCATATGACTTACTCAATTCATCATCTGCAACGTAAACGCCAAACGAATCATACAAATCAAGGAAAGTCGAGTATTTTTCTTTATTTTTCAGTTCCGTATAAATCGTTTCTAGCGGTTCAACGACTCGATCAACAGCATGAATATAGCCGTTATTAGCAATAATTCCATATTCTTTTACAGATGCATTAGATACATTGAAACCATCATCTCCCGTCCAAGTAGAATTGGGGTAGAAAGCCTCGTAATTATTTTTAGCATCTATACCTTTCGTCTGGAAATAACGGTAGGAAAATATAGGCAAATAACGTTCTAAGTGATACACCATGACAGAAGCCCCTGTAGGGGTTGTCTCAACAGTAGGAGCATCGCTACTTCTTGTGCGGTGTTTGTAATACAATCCTGCTTTTATGTTCTGCTCCTCTTCCGTTTCCGTACTTCCTGTTGGACGGAAATTGACTAGTTTCTCCTTATTATAAGAATAATAGAGCACGTGGTACCCAATCAATTTACTCACTTCGTTAACAGGCATATCACTGATGCTGGTAAATCCTCTCTTATTCAAATAAGTTTGAAAAGCATCGTCGTCTGGAGCAATAATAGTTAAAATTGCTTTACCCTCCAGCATTTGCTTGTAGCCAGCAATCTCTAGCCCCTGCAAGAAAATAGAATAGTTTCCGTGTTCACCGGAACTTAACACTTCCCATGCATTGTCTGCTACCCAATCAGGTACTTCATAGTGCTCATCCATGCTATCTTTACATGCAGTTAAGAGTAATGGAAGACATAGCAGCCAAAGCATTCTCCGTAAAAATACTTTGTTGTTCATTTTTTTTATTAATTTAAAATTAGGAGTTCTCTCTATCATTATTCAAAATTCAGATTAATTGATAATGTATAATCTTCATTATTTATTGTATTTCACTATTTATTCACCGTATGCTTCATTCCAAGCCTTTTCATACTCATCTGGGAATTCGAGTGAAAGAGCATAGTTTTCAATCATCGTATATCCGTTCTCTGCAATACGAACGGCATCTCCAGCATTATTTTTATTTAGCCCCCATTTGTCCTCAAAATCATCGGGTATGCCGTCGCCATCCGTATCTTTTCTAGCAGTGCCAACATTAATATTTTGCCAAGTCTTGGCAAGAGGGTATTGTGTCTCTATGTTTTGATTTCTAAAAATTGTTCCTTTAGTACCTAATGAAGTCAGTTCATCAATCATGAATTTATCTACCAAATCACGATTGGGTAAAACCGGTCCAACATTTTTAACAATCCAATGATAAGCTTCTGTAGCACTAGTTTTTATGCTGATTTCCGAATGTTGGCTATCTGGTTTACTCAGAAAGACAGGAGTGGCACTACAATAGGTTTGCCAATTACCCTGAGTGATTTCGAATCCATTTAATGTGCCGTCTTTATCGTTATCATAATAATTACCTACACAATAAGTATCAAAATCACCATCACCATTACCACCTATAAAAGGTTTAGTTGGATTTACTTGTTGATAAGTATCTACCAAATAATTTTTATTGTCACTACTTATTCCATTATAATGATATTTCGTTTCATCATCGAACATACTCTTATCTGTAGTTTCTATAGGATATGACGTATTCACCCATGTATAAGCTGGTCCTTTGATAAAATAATTATTTTCAATAACTGTGTTAGAGTGCCCTGAAGATTCCCCCCCCATATTATAAGCCGCTCCATTTCCCCAATTATAGATAACATTGTTAACAAATTGATTCAATCCTTTCACTTTAAAATTACGAGTTTTATTATCAATAAATAGATTTCGGAAAACAGTAACTCCTTCTTCATCACTAGTTTGAACTAAACCTCCACAAGAATGATTCTGGCATCCTTGTCCTAAAATTGAATTCTGCAATGTTATGTTATAGAGACCTTTCGGTTGCTTGTCATTATTGAGTGAAAAACATTCATCTGTTCCCCATGTGAAAGAACAATGATCATAAATTTGATCATGCCCATAGGCAGCTCCTCCTGCGTCTATGTTGTCACTGCCACTAACCTGGCGACCAGTACGCATACGCATATAACGTACAATCAGATTATTTGCATTGGTGGAAGAAGTCCTACCATTATAAAGTTCGATGCCATCACCGGGAGCTGTCTGAAACAAGACTGTTTGATTGTCCTTAAACACAAGTACTTCTTTATTCAAATCAATCACACCTGACACGTTAAACACTATAATTCTGTTTGCTTGACTAACAGCATCTCTTAACGATCCAGCACCACTATTATTCAAATTAGTTACTACATAAATTTCCCGGTTGTTACTACCACGTGCACCATCAGCGTTTCTACCATATCCTACTGCACCCGGAAATGCCGGTGCATAATTGGCTAAGACAGGAAATGCCGGACCAGAACTTGTATTACCACCACTTTCTTCCTCCTCTAGATATGAACTGTAAGGATTGATAGCAGGATCTGCATCCTCCTCATCTACAGGTTCTTTATCCACGCAAGCCGCTAACGACGAGAGTGAAAACAAAAAGAAATATAAAATGCTTGTTAAGCATCTCACGGCAATTGGACATGCCTTTTTTTGAAAAGTTGCTGTGTTTCTCATTTTATATAAAAAATAATTAATAAATACTCATTTGATTAATAAATTAAATTCAAACCTAAAAAATTGTATATCCGTTGTCAAGTATACTTAATTATTTTGCTATTTACGTAATCAGTAGTTGAATATCTATTTTAATATTGATCCTCATCTTTATACGTAAAAATCAAGACTTTTTAGTTATTAAGGTACAATGCCCCATTGTGATGCATAAGCATCCTGAATTTCTTTGGTATTGAAACATACAATCTCAATATTAGGATAATAATCAATAGTAGCATCTATCCTAACTGAAGATTCGTCTAATTCATCCATAGGATACCATTCTGAATATTCTCCGTCATCCCATTCTACTCTATAATAAGCTGAATACCACGAAACTTCTGTTTCGCCAATCATAGTATCAATATTTGACTGTAATTTAGCCCATATACCTGTTATTAAATATAATTTATAGCCAATATCATCACCATTTGGTAATCTTACCATTTTATGCCAACTTACATTATTAACAGCCATTCCATTCCTATCTATAGAAAAGTCTTGTTCACAATACCCTTTATAACAATATTCTTTTTGAGTAGAATTATATACAATTCCAAGAACAAAGTCAATATCAGTTGGCCTAGCTGGTTCAAAAATGGATCTCCATTGATAATAAGTATTAACACTAACATTTCCGTTTACATAAGGACCTGAAGAACCATCGTCGTATGTTTCATCATAAAATCCTAATGTAATATCTAATGTGTAATCATTGTTTTCAGTATAAGGAAAATCTACATCAAATTCAACAGTAAAGGCTGAATTTGTGAAAGAAGAATCCGCTCTTTTAAGAATAATTCTATCGTAGAGCACCGTACTTGCTTCACCGTTCTTTAAGGTTACCAAAGCATTGCATAGTTCAATCGGATATGTATATGATTTACCATCATCAATTTCTATATTCAATTTAATTCGATGTTTTCCGAAAGGTATCAAGAAATTACCTTTTACATTCTTTCCACTTTGTGGATAAAGGCATCTAGTAAGATCTTCCTGATTATCAATATATACAAAACACTCATCTACATGATCACCCGTATTATACTGATAATCAAAATAAGGTTTTGTGAATAAATTCAGATTAACCATACATGTATTATCACTTGTCCCATCATTTAACAGTCCTTGCTGCACATCTCCTTGCATCAATGCAGTCTCTTCATATTCCATAAGGCCATTACCATCACATGAGATAGCAAGCAAAGGAATAATTAAAAATAACATCGATTTGATAATTTGTTCTTTTTTCATGGTATTACATTTTATTTGTTCATTAATTGAAACTGTAGTCGAAAATTTCCTATCATTTCTATTTCTATATTATTTGTTCAGTTCAATACATCCCATAATGAAAGGTCCTGTTGCTTTAGCATCATTATCTCTCATTTTCTCTCCTATATAATACTCAAAACTACCGTCACGATAAGGCTTACCGCCTAATCCACCCACTTGGCAACATCTTGTCAATGTCAATGTTCCGTCCGAATTTGAGATTAGCAGTTTATTGCACAGCCCCTTAAAGGCTTTTTCTGCAATAGCACGATACTGACTATCAATGTATCCTTTATTCACAGCTTTCATATAGGCATACATACATTGCGCCGTAACAGAAGCTTCCGGGAAATTACCGGTACGTGAAGGTTGGTCAATTACCTGATACCATAAACCATTTTTATCTTGGTATTTTGAAAGAGTTTCTGCTAATTCTTTCGTCCATTTAATCATATCAGCATAGCCTGAATGATCTTGGGGAATATATTCCAAAGCATCTACCAAAGCCATAAACCACCAACCAATACTACGTCCCCAGAAATTAGGAGAATGGCCAGTTTCCGGATCAGCCCAGCGCTGGCTCCGGTCCTCATTCCATGCATGATAATAAAGTCCCGTCTTGGTATCGTATGTATGCTGATGGCAGAGAGTGAACTGTTTAACAGCCTCATCAATCCATTCCGGACGATTAAATTCAGCTCCATATCGAGCCATAAAAGGAGAAGCCATATACAATCCATCCAACCACATCTGATTAGGGTATATTTTCTTATGCCAGAAACCTCCATCTGTTGTACGAGGTTGCTTTTTTAGCTGATCTATCAAATTCTCGATAGCCAATTTATATTTCTCCTTTTTGGTTTCATTGTACAAATCAAACAGAACTTTTCCGGAATTGATATAATCCAAATTATAGGTTTCTTTCTTATATAAATGAATCTCTCCTTTGTCGTCTACCAAAGAATCAGCCCATGCCTCTACATAATCAAAGTACCTACGGTCTCCTGTTTTCTTCCAAACTTGTAACATCGCACAACAACCTACTCCTTGCGCATAACCAAAATACAGGCGTTTTCCATGATCCAGTTGCCACGCTTCCGGAAAACGACGAATTTCCGAATCGGCAAACAGACGATAATAAGTGTCGGAAGAAAAAGTATCCGTACGGAAAGGAACTGCCGGAAGTCCGGCTTTATTAAACAGATTCACTCTAAAGAAAGTCCCATAACCGTAGCGTACAGCTACAGGTGCAGAGACATAAGTTGAAGAAAGTGTTATCAAACTTCCATCAATTACAGCTTCAGCCGGATAAAACCGCGCATCATTGCCGGCAATAAAAAATCCTTTTACCGGTTCATTGCCGGGTGTCTGCAGGCCACCTTCCGCAAATTCAAAATCTAATGTAATTTCTCCCCCATTCACTTTCATTGATTTGTAGAGAGGTCCTGAATAAACAATCTTTTTACCATATTGCTTTGCTAATGCCCAAGCTGCCAGCCGTTCGCCCGGTGCAACTTTATTTCGTGGATGTATGTCGGTAGAATCGGCTGCATCCGTCACTACTGCCATACCAATATTTTCAAGTCCACTTAACCATGTTTTTAATTGTGCTTCACGAATACCTGCCGGTTGCTTGTAATGTGGTGCAATCTGTACGAAATAGAAAGGCATATCCGGCTGATTCCATTCTTTCCGCCAACTATTAATCAGGTTAGTAAATACTTCCTGATATTTCTCATAACGAACAGAGTTGGATTCTCCCTGATACCAGATATTTCCTTTTACAGTGTACCCTACTATAGGAGCAATCATGCCATTCCACAAAGTAGCCGGAACCTTACACTTATCTTTTTCCCTACTCACCCTTTCTTTTGAATATTGTTTTAAGACATCAGCATACAGCAGATTGTTTTCCATCACTTTCATACTTGTCCAAGATTCAGCATGTGTTCCTCCCCAAGTAGACTGAATCAATCCAACCGGTGTACTCAATTCTTTATACAATTTACGTCCAAAGACAAATCCTACAGCAGAAAAGTCTTTCAGATTCTCCGGATTACAAACCACCCACTTTCCAACGCAATCTTCTTTCTCACTATCAGGTGCCAGTTGATGCTCTACATGAAACAGGCGGATTTCCGGAAAATCAGCATCTTTCATTTCTTCCGCTTCATTCAACATTCCTGTTTTCCATTTCACTTGCGGATTACGGGCTACGGGAAATTCCATATTTGACTGTCCCGTACAAAGCCAAACTTCACCTATTAATATATTATTGATCCGGATCTTATTATCACCTTTCAACATTACAGATTGTCCGGAAGTAGCAGCCGGTGTTTGTATCATCAGTTCCCAATGACCGTTTGCTAAAGCAGTCACCTTGTATTTCTTATGATCCCATGAAGTCTTTACCAAAATCTTTTCTCCGGGACGTGCTTTTCCCCAAAAACGTACTTTCGCATTTTGCTGAAGTACCATATTATTTGATAATATAGAAGGAAGTTGTATATCTGCATGAATACCTATTGGAAAGAAACAGACCAATAACCACAGACAAAAAATAATTCTACAGAATTTCATTGTATTTTATAGTTTTAGATTCAATATTTTACTGAATAAGCACATGTCAAAGATACCGCATTACATGGTAGAGTTAAAGAAAAGGAATATGGAGAATTCGACTTTCTTATGTAAATTCATATGTGTACAGCCCATCACACGCCTATTTTGTACGATTTTACAGGCTATGTACGATTTTCCAGTCTTTCTACCCTTCTTTTTTAATTCACTTTATTTATCTCAACCTTTCTCATAACCAATGCATCAATAATATCTTCATCTATCTTCACATCTTTTTTAGCCGTAATAGTCAAATTGTCAAAACAGAAATTGGATAATTTATATTGTTTTGATTTCTCTACAGCAAAAAAGGAATCACAATCCAGATGAATATTACGCATTGTAATATAGCTGGAATACGAGACTGGCATATCCTTGCGATCTTTCAAATCATAAAACTGTGTCCAAGGAGCAATAAAGATACAATTGCGGACATTTCCTTTTATGTCTTCAACGAGGATGTACTTATATTGTTGGGGAGTATCCGGACGCATTTTCAACCACAACAGGCGTTTAGCCTGGTCCAGATTGCAGCGTCGAAGAATTATATTATGATTATATATCGATTCGCTACCGCAAGTCAGCACTCCGTGACAGAATCCAAAAGTACAGTCTTCAATAATAATATCACAATTGCCACCATTATCGGGATTTTGATCAGCCCATGGTCCTTTGCCGCCTTTTAATGCAATTGCGTCATCATTAACCGACATATAGCATCCCTTGACAAGTACATTTTTACATGCATCAATATCGATTGCATCCGTACTTGGAGCCTTTACAGGAGAAGAAGGTGAAAAGATATGCAAATCCAAAAGTTTTACGCTATCACACTTATAAATGTGAGTTGTCCAAAACGGAGAATTAACAAGTCGCACATCTGAAACTTGTACATTATTGCTATGAGATATATGAAGTAGACGAGGACGCAATTCATCCATATTAGTACATTTAGGAATAACACGCCGCCGCAACCAAAATGACTTCCAATATCGTTCACCGTTTCCATCAACTTTTCCTTTTCCGGAAAGGGTGAAACCATCTACCTTATCAACATTAATCAAAGCTGAAAAGTACTTTAGGTTCTGTCCCTCCATCCGTGTTTCTATTACAGGAAAGTTGCTAATATCGTCACTACCTTTTAATATAGCTTTCTCTTCCAAATGCAAGTGTGTTCCCGGCTTAAAGAACAGCGCACCACTAAGATAAGTACCTTCAGGTATAACAATGACTCCGCCTCCATTATTAGACGCCAAATCTATAACAGCCTGAATTTTCTCTGTCTGTAACAGTGTACTATCATTCACTACTCCATAGTCGGTAATCAAGAAACTCTTTCCTAATCCATTTATATCAGTTTTTTCATTTTTGTAAAACCAATCCGGTATAATTTTACCATCGGGAAATTTTTCCTGACTAAACAGTTGCAGACTGCAACATGTCGCTACTATTAAAAATGCTGACTTTATCATTTTCTATATCTCGTTACTTTTTTGCAAAAGTACCGCATGTTTCCATTTGCCCCAAAGCAAAGGATATGGAGATATTGATTTTCTTATGGAGTTCTATACAAAGGATTCAAATACTATTTATCTATATACAATATTCCATATTCAGACTTATTTTTGTACATATATCGAATTAAAATAAAACGCTCTCTACAGTATCAAAAAAGCGCATCCTCTTTATAAATTTTGTAAACACAATCTCTCCTTTACGTCCGCCACCACGAAGAAAGATTTCATAAGTACTATTTCCTGATTCTTTTATTTCCAGCAGATCCAAATCCGTATTCTTTGTTTGTTCCCCGCGTATAACCGTTTTTAATACCCCTCCTGTTGTCCGGTCCAGTTCCACTCTTTGACATTTTAAACACCCGGCTCCAAGTAGTACTTCCCGCAGTATAATGTTCCATTATCTCTGCTTCCGTCACTCGATATGTACCTTGCCGGATATATACAGTATCTCCTGCCATCACTTTTGATTGTGCTTTACCCAACGTGGCAAAAGGCTTATCAATCGTCCCACTGTTTGAATCGCTTCCATTAGTAGCCACAAAATAATTCGTAGCCGAAAGAGAAAAGAGGAAACATCCTATAAAAAAAAGAAGAAGGCTAATACGTTTCATTGTATATTAAGTATTATGTAGCAGCAAAGCTACTGTTTTTTATACCATAGGAGCTGTAATATCGTACGTAAAGAATAGAATTTTGTCTTTTCTACTTCAATTATCAGACAAATTCCAGCATTAACAATCATAGTTCATAATAACAATAGTTTGATATAAGGATAAAAATGCATCCTTTATATACAAATTTGCAGGTGAATACTCTCCCAATCCACTTCCTTTGTAGAAAGAAAATATTCAATCTTTATAACAATATAATTATGAAAAACTTATTTTATGCGCTTACATTTTTTAGTTTTGTCACAGCTTGTAGTGATAATTCAGTCCAAAATCCAACACCACCTCCCGTGTCTGATAATGGTGATAACAATAATATGCAAGTTGTTGAGTTTCTAAGAAATCGTGCTATGGTGGCAAGTTATAACACTATCTTTCCTAATAAAGAAACAGAAAGAATAGAAAGAAAAGGCGTACTACTCAGCTGGAGATGGCTTTCCACCGATCCGGACGATATTGGTTTTGATATCTACCGCAAAGAAGGTAACTATAAATTCCAAAAGCTAAACAAAACTCCGATTATCAATAGTTCTAATTACAAAGATTTAACAGCAAACATTAATAAGATTCTCAAATACGAAGTTCGACAAGCAAATACCAATAATATTTTATGTTCATGTAACTTTACTCCGGAAATGGCACAGAACTTCTACCGGACGGTCCCATTAAACAATAATAATCTGCCATATCCCGATTTAGTATATAAAGCTTCGGATGCAGCTATTGGCGATTTAGACGGCGACGGAGATTATGAATTGGTTCTGAAACGTGAAGTGTCACCTCTTGACAATGGTAGCACGGGAATTGGAATTACTCCCGGAAGTTGCCTGTTAGAAGCATACAAGCTAACAACCGGGACATTTTTATGGCGTATCGATTTAGGCTCTAATATCCGGCAAGGTATTCATTATACTCCCTTCATTGTATATGACCTGAATGGAGATGGCAAGGCGGAGATCGCAGTCCGCACCTCCGAAGGTACCGTTTTCGGGGACGGAACGAAAATAGGCGATGTCAACCAAGATGGAATAACCGACTATGTAGACAGGGCTCCCCAAAGTGCCACTTATGGCAGAATTATCACAGGGCCGGAATTCTTATCTATCATTGAAGGCAGAACCGGAAAGGAAGTAGCCCGAACCGACTATATCTACCGTGGTGAAAAAAATAAATGGGTGACATATTGGGGAGATAATTGGGCAAACAGGATGGATCGTTTTCTGATGGGAGTCGGACACTTCAGATCTCAAAAAGGAATTCCAAGCCTACTCATGTGCAGAGGATATTATAAGAACTACCAGATTGTAGCTTTAGATTTTACTGATAACAAAATAACAGAGCGATGGCATTTTGATACAGCTGACAACTATTCGGATTATATAGGGCAAGGTAATCATAATTTAGCAGTCGGAGATATAGATGATGACGGAAAAGACGAAGTCTTATATGGGGCATGTGTCATAGACCATAACGGTAAAGGGCTATATAGCACAAAATTAGGACATGGTGATGCCATGCATTTGGGCAAATTTGATCCTACACAGGAAGGGTATCAAGTAGTAGTCTGCCATGAAGAACCCAAGGAGTATGGAAATATTGGAACAGAATTCCGGGATGCCAGAACGGGCAGGATATTACATTATATTCCCGGAAACGGCAAGGACGTAGGACGTTGTATGGTCGCAGATGTTGATCCGGACAGTCCCGGATGTGAATATTGGTCGTCAGAACCGGACGGTGTCATGTATTCCTGCAAAGGAAATGAACTGACAGGTAAAAGGGCACCTATAGCCAAAGGTGGTGATACATCATACAATATGACAATCTGGTGGAGTGGATCATTAAACAGGCAAATGCTTGATTACCTCGTTATTCACAGCTATACCGACGGACGTTTGTTCAATGGCAGCGATTGGGGTGTAAAAACAGCCAGCGGAACCAAAAACAATGCCTGTTTTTATGGCGATATTTGGGGAGACTGGCGGGAAGAAGTTATCTTCGTTGATGAAAATGATACAGAGCTAAGAATCTTTACTACTGATTTTGAAACCGACTATCGTTTCCATCCTCTAATGGACGACCATTTATATCGTTTAAGCGCTACACATCAGAACATAGGTTACAACCAGCCCACTCATCCGGGTTACTATATCGGTTCTGACTTGAACAAATAAAAAAGAAAGGCGTGTATGCTTTCCGCAAAGAACATACACGCTTTTTATAAAACTAACCCTATTCAAAACTCTATCATTTCCTTACCTCAATAAATATCAGAAAGCAAATACATATCGGGAGCTTACTCCAGGTCTGTCGTATTTCAATCCATCAACTTTGGTACTTCCACTGCTTGTCAACTGTACTCCAAATATACTTGTATTATTACGCTCTGTAGACGACCAATAATACATGTCATTTTTCAGTCCGTCACTACCTGTTATTTTTCCCAACTGCGTATTCATCGTTTCCCAATTAGTTACCATTGCCCTCAAATCACCGACAGAAGGAATAAACCAACCGGAAGAAATACTCGGAGCAACCAAATTATAGTTATTCAAGGAATTCACTAAAAGTGACTTATTCTTTGCTTCCGCATATTTTTTAATTACTTCCGTGTGATTATACCCTAATCGCTGATCCCTCGACGTACCATTCAATGTTCCGGTAGACGCCGATCCATCCCATCCCATCGGACTTAAATCAATATAGGAATTTCTTTCGGCAAACTCTGTACGATACCAAACTCTTATTTCATCTTTCTCCCCAAAAACAATATTGGTATTCTCTTTCAGCCCCAAAACCAATCCATGGGTACAGCCCGGATGATCACGCAATAATGCATCCTGACGTTCAGAATAAGTAAATTCATTATCTTCTGTAAAAGGATATAACACAGAAGGCATCGGATTACCAACAAAATAAACGACTCCTACACAATCATCGCTAACAGGAGCATTATCGTCAACAGAAGCCAACGCGCCATTAGAATATATCAGATCACCCACTTTCAACTCATGATCCACAGTTTGCAGTCCTCCGTCTATCTCACAATAAATATACTCTCCGGCTTTCAACTTTGTCGCATCTATCGAGTATTTTTTAAGCCCGTTGTCTACTGAACTGATAAAACTTCCTCCTATTTGCTCTACTTTTTTTGTCGGATTTACCAAAACACGGTAAGTCGTTGTTTCCTTATCATAATAAGGAATGATCACCTGCTCACCAATAGAAAATTTCACCTCTCTCAAAGATACACTGTAAGATGGCAGTTCAGGAGAAACCTCATTAGTGAAATTATAAGTAACAGAAGGCAGTTCGGCTACCATCAAGGCCATCCGATGATTCATTACAAAAGTTATTGTACTTCCGTCTGCTGAAGCCTCCCCTGTCATTAAATCATTATTTGTATATCTGTCACCACTCAGATCTGTGTCAACAGTCCAGTTCCCCATAATCGTTTCAAACGGATCCTCCTTCGTCATATCTATAGTTATATTTTCCTTATAAGGATAATACGCATAAAAAGTCACGGTTTCCAAATCTTCCGTACACGAAAGACGTCCTCCGTCAATTCCCCATATTCCATCATTATACGTCGCAAGGACATTTTTAATGAAAACTTCCTTATCACTATTTACCGCAAAAATACCAATCGCATCCCCGTCCGAAAAAGTTGTCTTGTAAGTCACATCAGTGACAGCACGACTTACATTGCCATTTTGTTGAATACTGGAATCAACCACCTCAATCTTTAATATATTACTATTGACGGCCAGCTTGGCATCCTCATCCTGCGAACATGCCACCATCAGAAAAGAACCGAGCAATACATAAATTACAAAAATGAATTTACAATATCTCATAATATTTCTTCTTTTAAATGTTTAATTATCATATAACTCCATACTTATTGACCTGCCCCCCTGACTCACAATAGTTTGAGTATTTCCCCCATCCCATTGTACATCTCCTGGTTCAACTCCTGTAATAGTATTACCGTCACTTGTATTAATTTCCTGACGATCTCCTTCAACCCATCCCTGAACTTCTCCAGATTCGACAGTTACATAAATCGTTTCATCCCTCTCACTGATTATTACAGTGTACGGATGTATGTGTCCGGGAACCAGGTCCATCTCACCAATCTTCTTGATAAAAGATTTCCCGCCCATTTCTATCTCAAAAGTAACCTCTGAAACTTTTTGAGGAAATACAATCAATGAAGTCCGCATATTTTCACCGGCCATAACCTTCTGAGATAACGCCAAAGCCGGTGCATCTTCGACAACAGCGGTCGTGCCATCTATTGTATTGAAAGTTCCTTTAAGTTTCAAGCCAATCAACGTATAAGTTATGTCATCCAACGTCAAACCGTCTTTTCCTTCAAAAGAAAAATCAATCCTGCTCATCTGATGCGAAAAAGCAAAGTTGACATCCGGATTGTTCCGTCCGGCTTCCGTAGTCGCATAAAGAAAATCAATGGACATTTGCTTTTCCTGTGTTTGTTTATCCGAAGTCGTTTCCACTGTTATACAATCGGCAACCATAACGGAAGTCTCCGTAAATGGATAATAGGCGGACAATACATGTTCCTGTTTTCCCAGGAAATAAATAGACTGATTCTCGTCAAATGCTGCAAACGAAGATAAATTTCCTGTATATTTATAGGAAATATTTACATCATCTTCACAAGTTACCCCTATACGATCACCATCAGTCCACGTAGTACCAACAGTCCGGGACTTCTCCACAACCTCCGTGATTGTTCCCGAGATTGCCGCTTTCACCCCGACGATATCATCGCCGGAGTAATCATAGCTGCTACATCCCCAACATAAGATAGACAATGCAGCAATAAATGGCATTTTTCTTTTCATAATACTATAATTTAACAAGTTATATTTTCGGAATAAAGACTGTTATTGTAATGTTACGCTCATCAATCCAATCACTACATCATTAGCAACGGTTTCCAATGTCAGTTCTTTCAGAGTCTTATTCTTGTCCAACGGAATATCCAGCATGACACCGGCGCCACCTTCAAATCTGCGGTCGGCAGATCCGCGAAGTTTCAAAGCCTTTCCCAAATCACGACTCACGATTCCTGTTTTTAAATGAAACCGATACGGGCGAGGTCTGGGAGCATCAAAAGCAAAATCATCCAGATAAAAGTCCTGCTCAATCGGACACCAATTATCAGGGTTTACCAATTCCAGCACCTCTGAAGTTCCATCTGTATAATATACACGTACAATTCCGTTGGCTATCCGGCACTGCATATGATTGGTGCTCCCTACAAGCAACAAATAAGCATGGGAAGCTTTTCCAGAGAGAGGAACCTTCACCATATCCGGATAATTATCCCATAAAGAAGTGTAAGCGATATTGTTACCTTCTTTCATTACACGGAAAGGAATACCAAGTGAAGTTTTATACATATTATCCTTCACCAAGCTACGTAAGCCGGAATCATCAATTTCAGCAGTCAGCAATGGATGGCACCATTCTCCAATTCCCTGAGTCGGTAACTGCAAAGTTGTATAAGGAGAACGTGGAGATAAATACTCATTTTTAAAAATATCCGCTACAGAAGAATTAAACTGCTTATCCATGTTTACCACACGACATTTACCAGTTTCAATATTTTCAAATCCATTGTATACGACTTGAGGAACATTGACATAGACATTGACAGGTTGCCACCATTCCATATTCCCTTGACGAGTGTACACAAAGAAAGTATGATGTCCTTTCTTATCTTTATTCACTTTCGACGAAAGCTTGGTTGTGTTTACCTTCTTCGTTACCAGAACATTTTGCGGGTCATATACTTTAAGAAACGAAATACCCTGAGGAGCGTTCAAGTCTACCTGTCCTTCCAGCGTAGTAACAATTTCATCATTTGCAATCTGTTGTAAGACATTACCTTCCCATTGAATCTCGATTTCAGCTTTGGTGACAGCCGGTACAGAAACAACAATCAGAGGATACCCATTCGCAGCTTCTTCCGTCTTCCATTTCACAGCTTTTCCATTCACCTTTACCAAACGGATCTTATCCTTCACTGCATTCACTTGCAACGTCAAGGCCAATGGTTCTTTGAAACGTTGTGTCACATTATAAATATCCATATCACCCTTACGTAAGAATTCATAAGCTAAATCAGCCATTGACATAGACGCCTTATCCCACGCCATAGGAAATCCCGGGCGGATCACCAATTTTCCATTCAGAGCATCCGGCGAAACGCCATACAAGCCCTGTATCAAAGTGCGGGATGTTATACCTATTTGGTCTGCAAAATCACGGTAAGTTTCCCGGCGAACAGCATCATACAAACTTATTTGTCCGAAATTGCCAGGACTTTTCCCAAGGTACATCCCATCCAGAATAGAACCTTTCAACAAATTAAAACCATCGTCTCCACGCCCTGCCTGAAAAAAAGCAAGCGCAGTATGCATCACCTCGGCAAACGCCACATTATTCACACTCCACACATAAGGCATCCAGTTCGTAGTGGATAATGTTTCATAATCACGATCCAACCCATCTGCAAATACCGGAATATGCGGAATAGAGGTATCGACATACCGGGTTGCCTGATAAGCCTGGAAAGGATCGGCTGTTTCACTATCTATCGCGTGATAGATAGTCCACAAACCAGCGCTTTCATGTAAACGCTTATGCCCCATGAAATCTTGAAACTCGGCCCAATGCCCTTTATCTTTTATCCAAAGCCTTTCATTCATCGCTTTCAATATCTTATCCGCCTCTTTTTCATAGGGAGTAGCATCTTCCCCTATCTTTTCAGCCAGCATAGCGGCCAATTTATTAGCACGATAGTTATACGCTGACGAATGAGTTACAGCTCCACTGTTATAATAAAGTGCATCACTGGCCCAAATACAGCAATAAGCATCATACAGCCCGTCATTATCAGGGTCATAATTCAATTTTTCCCATGCCAGATGACTAGTCAATACAAGCCACATTTTACGTACATAGTCCAAATCGCCGGTCCAGTTGAAATGCCAGAGCAACTCATCAATGTAGCAAAGATTCATATCATAATGATGCATTTGATCCTTTCGGTAAGGAGTACGGCAAATATACCCGTTACTGTAATGCGGGGTACCCCATTTTTTTACCGAACGTGCCAAATGTAAAGCAGTATCCTGTGTAGGATGAGGTATTGTCGCAGGGACATCCGTAACCTGACTTGCTGCATACGAATCGAAATGCGTACGAGCCCTATCATGCCAGCCAATAAAATCACCGATATAAGCAGCACGCCAGCCATTTAATTGCGAACGCCAGCCAATAGCGCCGTGAAGCCATATTTTGCCATCCCATATTCCATCAGCGGCAGCCGCCAAAGCCCCTCCCAATGGATTAAAATAGGGATCCGGAGTAGAAATCTGAAGAGATGACTCTATCTCCGAACGCCACTTTTCAGACTTATCGTATAGGGAAGTTCCTTCAACAAGAGCTGGTAAACGTAACTCCTGATCTTCCACAACAATATAAGCAGTCGTTCCATCCAAACTCAATTTATAATGTTTCTGTTCTTTCGGAAGTTGGGGAGCATCAAAACTATCAGCACGATCAGCACCCATATCACCATTGCGGCTTAAATTCTTCGCTCTAATCTCTGAAATATAGCAATGTAAAAGAGCCCCCTCCGGCATATCCTTCATTGTAAACCGCCATATCCCTCCTTCTGCGTCAGGAAATGCCAGTACGGAGATATTTAATTCACCTTTGCCCAACAAAGGATCTGTCAGACGATAAGTACGCCTTCCCGCCCTGTATCTGGCCTCACAAAATTTTAAAGAATCAAGGGCTATACTTTGATTACCACATTGCAAGCGAAAACAGATATGCTTACTATCCTTCGGCTTATAAGCAGCAAACACAGGCCGGTCGCTCGTTTCAATCCTAAAGTCTGTAATACCTCCGTACAATGCACGAGTATAGCGATTCTTGCCGTTCACACAAACAAAATCATTACCATCCGGACGATATTGTATAGTACGTTTTATCCCTTTTTTACGTTCAATTTGGGAAATTGTCTTTGTTATATGCGCCCCATCTGTCGCTGCTTGTACAACAAGTGAGAACGCAGAGCACATCAGAAAACCAATCAAACAACTTTTATTCATATTTTCCTATCCTATATTTATTACATTTACTTCAATTTTTAACGATACGCTTCATTTTGTACATACAGCCCCTCTTTCACTTTCATCTGCGAATCGGGAATAGGATAGAGATAAGTTCCATCCTTTATTTGCCGGATATACAATAACAAAGTCGGACGTATGACATTACCATTGGCATCCACTGCATATTCCTGAAATTTATCACGAACAGCTTGAAGATTATTATGACGTACCAAATCATGCCAACGGATTCCTTCACAAGCCAACTCTCTCCGTCTCTCCTTGTCAACACATTCCCGGAATGCAGCCGGTTCCTTTTCGGCATTTGTCAATACCGGTATTCCTGCACGCCGCCGTATCCTGTCGACCATATCAACCCCTTTTGAAGTTGGACCTACAATCTCGGCATACATCAACATCACATCTTCCAAACGAATCAACGGGAAATTCAGAGGGAAATAAGTACGATCCACTATCTGCGCATTAATATCATCATACCCCAATGCTTCTCTTTTCATTTTATGTTCCAGGAATTTGATAAAGAAATCCTCACCTGCATATTTCGTCACACTATTAGGATTGTCATCATTCACAAACTTGGTCGTATCAATAGTAGCCAGACACCGTACATCAAGAAAATGTCCTTCTTCATCTTGTTCCTCTTTCAATAAATTATCAAGCCCCTTCGCACAAGCAATACTATTACCGGACATTTCAAGAGTAACATATTTCGAAGGTAAACGAGGCACGGAGTGAAATACCATCGGATTACCATAATCTTTAGCGACTATATATTGAATTTCAAAGATGTGATATTTATTATCATTCTCATTTATCCACATTCTTTGCCATTCACTTGCATTTTTAGCCCAAAATTTACCGGTTGCATCCGCATAATCAATTACTTCTTCAAGAAGCTCCCTAGCGAGTTCCTTTTTAGTTTCATCATACAGAGGAAATCCCGCCATTGTCAGATAAACTCTTCCTAACAATGCCTTTGCCGCAGTCAATGTTGCACGGCCACTGGCGGATTTCCTTCCTAGATAATCCTTCGGTTCCTCCGTCAGGCTTCCGACAGCATATTCCAAATCAGGAATAATAACCTTCTCATAAATTTCTACAGCCTCCGACTGCGGAGTCGACATTGCTTCTGAAATAGTCTGAGGAACAAGCGTCAAAGGAACACGCCCGTAATAACGAACCAAATCAAAATAAGCTAATGCTCTCAAAAAACGCGCTTCTCCTATTTGTTGTTCCTTTATTCCTTCAATAGTATAATTCACCCCATCTACCTTGGACAAAAACAAATTGGCACGCGAAACAATCTCAAACAAGTCATTCCATGCATCCCGAACTGTTGCAATGGTCGATATATTAGGATTAAAAGAACTGATGTCCATATAGTCACGCTGTGCCGTACTCAGTTCTCCGCACCATGTATTATCCGAACGAACCTCTGACATAAGTAAAGCATAAGTCGACAACGGAAGCAGTCCGTTATATACTCCTATCAACGCTTGCTCCATTTGCGACGGGGTCGTATAAAAGTTTTCAGTAGTACGGGTATCTACCGGAGTGACATCTAGCCAGTCACTACAAGAAGAGAATAACAATCCCATACTCATAGCTCCACTTAGTATATATTGATATAGTTTCATAGTTTCTTTTATTAGAATGTTACATTTACCCCTAAAGTAATAGTTCTAGCCTGCGGATATGAACCGTAATCATAGTCACTATTCTTTCCGTCATTATTTACTTCCGGAGAATAACCACCTTCATATTTATCCCACATCAGAAGATTTTCTCCCGAAATATAAACACGGGCATAATTAATTATCTTCTTATTTTTGATGGGAATACGATAGCCCAGCGTTACGTTTTTAATTTTAATAAAATCGGTACTATACAACCAGCGGGTATCGTACAGTGAACCTGTATTAGAGTTATTAATACCGGGAGTTTTCCCATCACCCGGCTGTTCCTCGGAAACCCACATATTTTTCCAACGTGACAATACATTGATAGATGCTCCCATACCCGGACGATCCATGCCACGACCGAGCAGACTATATATCATTCCCCCTGTCTGTCCAGTCAGTAATACAGACAGGTCGAAATCTTTATATTTAAAGGTATTTGTCATACCAAAAGTATAATCGGGATCCGGTTTACCAACCAACGTACGATCCTGGTCATTAATCTTACCGTCATCATTCACATCACGGTATCTCACATCACCCTGGATAGAATTGGACATTGTAGGATATTTCCTCAAATCTTCCTTATACTGATACACTCCTACAGCATCATACATATAATATGCCCTCAAAGGTTGTCCAACCATCAATACCTGTGTATTCGATTTATCCCATCCAATGAAAACCGTACTATTATCTTCTCCCAAACTCAACACCTTATTCTTATTATAAGCTATATTCAAAGAAGTAGTCCACTTGAACCTTCCTGTCAAGTTTTGGGTAGTCAGTTCAATCTCAAACCCTTTATTTTTTATACTACCGATATTCCCCCATGCTTGTGTGAATCCCATTGTACCAGGAACAGAAACCTGATATAATAAATCTTTAGTCGTTTTATCATAATAATCGGCAGCAAGAGTTATCCTGTTATCAAAAAATCCCAAATCCAAACCAACATTCCAACTGTGTGTCTTTTCCCATCCAAGTTCTTTATTATCAATTGAACTGGGAGCAAAACCATTGGTCAGGCTTCCACCAATTGAATAGTTGGAACTACCCATCAGCCCGATAGCAGCGTTAGTAGAAATAGAATTATTTCCATTCATACCCCAGCTACCGCGTATTTTCATTTGATTGACCACAAACTTTTCCGGCCAAAACTTCTCGTTAGAGATTCGATAGGCAGCAGAAACAGCAGGAAACATCCCCCAACGATTATTCTTTCCGAAACGTGAAGAACCGTCGCGACGAATACTTGCTGTCAACAGGTAACGGTTATCATATTCATACTGGGCACGCCCGAAATAGGATAATAAGCGATTGGGAGTTGACAAGGTAGCTAACGCAACTTTTATAGCCTCATCACTTTGGTTGAAAACTTCAAGTGAATTATCCGGGAACTGTTGCGCAGACAAGTTTGTAGTGGCTCCCGAAGAACTTTCCATTGAATAACCTGCCATAGCGGCAATATTATGCTTGCCTAATTTCTTATCATAATTTAATACAGCCTGCAACAGATATTTGGATGACCGTATATCTATACGGTTGGCAGAACTATGATACCCTTCACCATCCGTCCAGTTCTTAATTACCGAACTCGGAGTAAAAGTGCGAGTCTGACGGCTTGTAAAATCATACGCACCTTTCACTTCCGCCCTCAATCCGTCAATAATATTGACTCTGATAAAAGCTGAAGAATTCAACCGGGCCGTTTCGATATGATTGGTGACCTGCTCCATATAAGCAATAGGGCTGATTTTTGTACTAGACCATAAATAAGAGGCATAAGGTTCCGCACCGGAATATATCCCAGCATCTGGCTCTGCAACTGGACACATTGTCAAAACCTGATTTGCCTGCTGATCTTTGCCATCCACACGCCCACCATCTTTCCAGTCCATTGACGGAGCCATATTAACGCCTAAAGTGATGCGATCATACAATTTTGTCTCCACATTAGCCCGCAGATTCAAACGTTTGTAAGCACTCTCTATAGCAATACCTTGCTGGTCTATATATCCCAGAGAAAGCCGGTATTGAGTATTCCCTCTACCATTTGAAACAGAAAGCTGATAATTCTGCATCGGAGCCAAACGATAAAATTCATCCTGCCAGTCAATTAGTCTTAATCCACCGTAACCGGGCTGTGTCCATCGCGGGTCATTCATATACTCATAGTTTACCCGATTACCATTCAAGGCATAACGGGTATCCCAATCATCATCTGCCGTAGCTCCTTTTCCTCCTAAAGCAGCAAGGTATCTACTATTGTTATAGGCAGTCCGGAAAGTGATCCACTCTTCCGGGCTTAGTACATCTATTTTCTTTTCCAATTGTTGGATACTGAATGCAGCAGAAAACTGTACCCGGACTTTATCATCCTTATTAGCCATTTTAGTTGTAATCAAAACAACACCATTAGCACCACGAGAACCGTAAATAGCAGAAGATGAAGCGTCTTTCAAAACTTCAATCGACTGAATATCATTTGGGTTGATACTTCCCAAATCATCTATCGGAATTCCATCTACTACATATAAAGGAGTGGCATCCGCATTAATGGAAGCAGCTCCGCGCACACGAATCTGTAATTCTGATCCCGGCGCACCATTAGTTGACCGTACTTCTACTCCCGCCAACTGCCCCTGCAATGAAGAGGCAAGATTGGGTGCCGGACGGTCTTCAAGTTTCGCTGCATCAACTTTGGCAATGGCCCCGGTCACATTCCCCCTTTTGGCTGTACCATAACCGATTACAACCACTTCGTCCATTTGCACGTCATTTTCGCTCATCCTGATGGCAAAAACACTCTTTCCTTTAATAGAAATAGTCTGTGAAGCATATCCCAAATAAGACACCTCAATTGTCTTAGCTTTATCAGGAACTGCAAGAGTAAATTTGCCATCCACATTGGTAATTGTCATTCCAGACTTCCCTTCTGCTACAATAGTTGCCCCGATCAACGGTTCATTTCGTTCATCAACCACCGTACCGGATATGGTACGTTTTTGTGCAAATACTGTGACCGAATGGAGAGCCGAAATCATCATCAAGAAGAAAAATATATATTTTCTTCTCCAACAGCTAATCTCACAAACAGTGCTTTTCATACATTCTAGTTTTCATTTAATAATATTAGTTTTATACAATCTCATAAACCATGGTAATACAAAATCCAGTTATCAATTCAACAGCAAATATAGCGGCATACATGAAGCTGCTCATGCATTTTTCTCCATATACCATGCACATTTGTCCACCTGAACATTCTTATATAGTCCCTCTTTCTTTTTTTCAGGTTATTCAAGAAATTCAATGCAAAAGTCTGAATTTAAACTTTAAAATTACGTGCTATTTATCTATCTTTACCGCAAATCTAAAAAAACACAATCATTATTATCACTATACAAGTATGAGATTCTTCATTAAAGCTACAATTTTCTTTTTTATATGTACATGTATTATATATCCGGCAAACGCCTCCATAGAAATACATGCTAGGAATCTGACTGCCACTGACGGATTAGCCAATAATTCTATCAGGCATATCTATCAAGACAGCAAAGGATTCATTTGGTTTTCTACTTTAAATGGCCTGAGCCGTTATGATGGAAATTCATTTGTTACTTTCCGTCCCCAGAGCGGTGAAGAACTGTCATTAGCGGATCATCGTATCAGAAGTGTACAGGAAGACTCCGACGGATTCCTATGGATTACAACTTCCGCGGAACAAATCAGTTGTTATGATTTGAAAAAAGACTGTTTTGTAGATTTCACCGGCAAAGGAGAAATGAAAGACCGTTATAATGAAGTCACAATCCTCCCTAATAAGGATATATGGCTTTGGGGAAGGGTGCAAGGCTGCCGGAAAATTACTTATAAAAACAACAAATTCAGTTCGGAAACATATTCTACCGACAACCATAAACTAAAATCCGACAATATACGTTTTCTTAGTGTATTTGATTCAAATTCCATTTGGATTGGTACAGGAAAAGGGCTGTATTTACTTAAAGATAACACGCTCGAATGTATAGATTCGACTCACTACTTCCTTCAAAGCGCAGTCATTGATAATACTATTTATTTCATAACATCAGAGGGATTTATTTGGAAATACAACCAGCAGCACCTCACGAAAGTTGCCAATACTGCCACATCAACTGATTTTTTGCTAACAGGCAATATTGTATTACGTAACGAATGGCTGTTATTTACCAAACAAGGCGGAATCTTATTCAATCCCAAGACCAATACAACCAGAATTGCTCCGGAAGAGCTCAATATCCGTAATGGATTGGTAGTGAAAGATAACCGCAACAACTACTGGGTTCATAATCAGACTGGATACATTAACTATATTCAAAAAGAATCCGGTAGTGTCAAAAAGATTGATGTAAGATCGTCAAAGCTTCCATATTTCATTGATTACGAACGCTATCATGTCTATCATGACTCCAGAGACATTATATGGATAACGACTTATGGGAACGGACTTTTTGCCTATAATCCTACTACTAAAGAACTGGAACATTTTACCGCAACCGCCAATCATACAAATCCCATCGCCTCAAACTATCTTCAATATATAATAGAAGATCACTCGGGCAATTTATGGACAAGTAGCGAATATTCCGGTATATCCCAAATTGAAATCATAAATAAAGGGGCTGCAAAAGTATATCCCGAAGGTGAATTAAATATCGACAGGGCAAATGCCATCCGCTTCATATCCCACATGCAAGATGACGAAGTATGGATAACAACGCGTGCAGGCGGATTATATATCTACGATAATAAACTAACAAAACAGAAAAGCAAAAAGTATTATGATATAAATATCTATTCTGCATGTGAGGATAGTAAAGGTAATATATGGTTGGGAACACGCGGGAAAGGGCTCCAAGTCGGAGACGACCAACACTATATACATCAGGCAACCGATACAAATTCCTTAGCTGCCGATCCAGTATTCTGCATTTTGCAAGACCGCAAACAACGTATGTGGATAGGAACGTTCGGCGGAGGACTTGATCTCGCTGTTCCTAAAAAAGACAAATACATATTCCGGCATTTTTTCAATAAGACTTATGGCCAAAAGGAAATCCGCACTATCTGCGAAGACCGTAACGGATGGATATGGGTAGGAACCAGTGAAGGTGTTTTTGTATTCGATCCTGACCGTATTATAAAAGACCCGAACGATTTTTACCAATACAATCTGGATAACCATGCCCTGAAAAGCAATGAAATAAAATCAATTATACAAGATAAGAAAGGCAGGATATGGATTGCCGAATCAGGTATCGGATTTTGCGTAGCCAATATAAAGAATGATTATAAAGATATATCCTTTACTCACTATACGGTCAATGATGGACTTGTCCACAGTGTAGTACAAGCTTTCATTGAAGATGATGAAGGAAATATCTGGGTATCCACCGAATATGGGATTTCTTGTTTTAACCCGGAAAACAAAATATTCAACAATTACTTCTTTTCTAATGATATATTGGGGAATGTATATACAGAAGGATGTGCCAAATTAAAAGATGGTCGTTTGGCTTTCGGCACCAACCACGGACTTATAATACTCAATACTAAGCAAATTAAAAACAAAGAGAAAATTCTGTCCGTTACATTTACAGACTTAAAGTTAAACGGAATATCAGTCCGTCCTGCCGATATGGACTCTCCATTGACAGCCGCTCTGGCATATACAGATGCCATCAGTCTGAAATATTACCAAAGTTCCTTTGTCATAGACTTCTCCACTTTTGACTATCCAATTTCGACTAATACAAGGTTCAGCTACAAACTTGAAGGATATGACGATGACTGGAGTATTCCTTCTACATTAAACTTTGCAGCTTATAAAAACTTACCGGCAGGTACCTACTATCTACATGTCAAAGCCTGCAGCGTATCAGGTATATGGAGTGATAACGAGGAGACACTTGAAATCAAAGTAACTCCCCCTTTTTGGGCAACCGGATGGGCTTTCTTTGTTTACATACTCATTGCAGGCATTATCATGTATTTTGTATATCGTACTATCAGGAATATTAACAACTTGCGGAATAAAATTAAAGTAGAAAAGCAATTAACAGAATACAAGTTAGTATTTTTCACCAATATCTCACATGAATTCAGAACTCCGCTTACACTAATACAAGGGGCTTTGGACAGAATCCACCGTACCCACAATATCCCCAAGGAGATACGTTACTCTATCAAACTAATGGACAAAAGTACCCAGCGTATGCTGCGTCTGATCAACCAATTACTTGAATTCCGGAAAATGCAGAACAACAAACTCGCCCTTTCACTTGAAGAAACTGACGTTATCGCTTTCTTATATGAAATCTACCTAAGCTTTCAGGATACAGCCGAATCCAAGAATATGGATTTCAAATTTATACCATCCGTCAATTCATACAAAATGTATATTGATAAAGGTAATATCGACAAAATCGCCTACAATCTTTTATCAAATGCTTTCAAATATACTCCTTCCGGTGGAAAGATAGAATTCAGCATTTATATTGATAAACAGAAACAGCTATTAATCATGAAAGTAACGGATACAGGTGTAGGCATACCCAAAGAAAAACGTAATGAGCTGTTTAAACGTTTCATGCAAAGCAGTTTTTCTAGCGACAGTATAGGAGTAGGTTTACATCTTACCCATGAACTGGTTCATGTTCACAAAGGGAACATCTGCTATGAAGAAAATCCGTCAGGTGGTTCTATTTTCATTGTAACTTTACCTACTGATTCTTCCATTTATCAATCTAACGACTTCCTTATTCCTGAAAATGCCATATTAAAAGAAGAAGCACAAAACCATCCTTCGCTTTCTGCTCTTAATGAGGAAAATGCTCACTCTGAATCAGAAGAAGAAATAGATAAAGAAGTAGAAAATATAGAGAAAGAACTAAAAACAGAACTGAACGCATCTGATCAAGAGGGTCCTCTAAACAAACGGAAAATACTTATTATCGAGGATGACAATGACGTACGGGAATTCTTGAAAGAAGAACTGACCCCATATTTCGAGGTTGCTGCCGAAGCGGATGGAAAAAATGGTCTGGAGTATGCCCATAATAATGATATAGACCTCATTATCAGCGATGTCATGATGCCTGGATATAATGGTTTCGAGATAACCCGTAAACTAAAAAGTGACTTTAGTACCAGTCATATTCCTATAATCCTACTTACAGCCCTGAATGCAGCGGAAAGCCATCTGGAAGGAGTGAAAAGCGGTGCAGACTCTTACATAACAAAACCTTTCAGTACCAAACTGTTACTGGCAAGCATATTCAAACTGATAGAACAGCGTGACAAACTAAAGGAGAAGTTTTCCAATGACTTGTCAGCCAAACGTCCTGTGATGTGTACATCGGATAAAGACAAGGAGTTTGTCGAAAATCTGACCAAGATAGTGGAAGAACAACTGACTAACCCTGAATTTACTGCCGATGATTTTGCTTCTATGATGTCACTGGGTCGCACCATCTTTTACCGTAAAGTGCGTGGAGTGACCGGATATACTCCCAAAGAATATCTTCGTATCATGCGAATGAAGAAAGCTGCTGAATTGTTGTCAACCAAGAAATATACCGTATCTGAAGTAACTTATATGGTCGGCATCAATGACCCGTTCTATTTCAGCAGATGTTTTAAGGCTCAATTTGGCATCTCTCCTTCCAGTTATCAGAAAAGATACCAAGAGGGCATAAGAGAAACAGAAATAAACGAAGATTAATAAATATATTTATGTGTTTGTGAACATATGTACATGTTTAATGGAATTTTTTCACTAGTCGGAATAAAAAGTTCAGACTAATTTTGTCTCAGAAAAAATTATCAACACATTTAATTATAGCATTATGAAAAGATCAGTATTAATTTTAAGCCTGGCAGCCTTTGTATTATCAAGCAACGCACAAGTATTAAAAAGCAATCTGCTAAATGGATATAAACAAGGTGATAAATTGGAAAAAGCTACATATAATAAAGCTGATGCTCCGATAAAAATAGATACCTGGTGTGAAGCATTCTCTTCCCAAACTGACAAGAATGCCGGTAGTCCCATTACCGGACAAGAGCTCAGTTATGAGGGATATACGGAAAAAGGAGTATCTATCAAAATAGGAGAACTCCCGGAAAATGTGAAAGGTTCAAGATTTAGCGTATATTCCATTTCTGAAAAGAATGACTATTGCAGGGGAACTTTATACCTTTCATTTTTGGCAAACTTTTCCTCCGTCGCTTCCAGTCGCTTAGGCGATTTCATTGCTCTTTCCCCTGTTCATACTGGCGGTAATCTGCGTGCCAGAGTATATGTCGGTAAGATAGACGATGAACATATCCGATTCGGGACTAATCTGTTAAGAGTTAATGCAGAATCCTTCAAAAGCCATGCGCTTAATAAGACGCATCTATTGGTTCTCAAACTGGATTATAAAAAGAACGAGGTTTCATTATTTGTAGACCCAGCCTTAACAGCAGAAGAACCTCAACCCGATGTGGTAGCGAAGGGGGACGAAGATAATAACAAATTAAAAGGGGGGATTCGTTCTATTTCATTTAGGAACCGCGATGATTTGACCGGAAATGTCGGTAACTTCCGCTTCTCTTCCAGTTGGGCAGGTGTGATAGCTCAATAAAAATCTATTTTTATTATTGCATTATGATGTAATATGGAGCATTGAATTGTGTACAATGCTCCATTGTTTTTACAATCATGTCACTTAAATTCACTTCTGTCATTTTACATCATAATAAGTATTATCCTCCTCCTTCACATAAAGAAAAAAAATGACTTATCTTTAATAGACAAGCTTTCTGTTTTTAATAAACTATTGAGGAGTTTATTAAAAACGGTATCCAAGTTTATTATAAATTATAAATTTCGATTTTAAGGTTCTCCCTGTACTTTTTCATAACAAAAAAGACTGCGAACCTTATAAAGATTTGCAGCCTTTAGCTTATACGGTAACTCTCACAGCTTAACTATTGTAAGGAGCTTCTGATATATTGTTATAATATTGTACTATTCTATTTTCATTCTTTTTTAAATTCTTTATCCATTAATCTTTCCGCTTGCAAATATACAAAATTAAAAAGGCTTTGTCAAGAGTGCGCTACTATAAGAAAAAGTATTTGTAACAAAGTTCCATATCTAATACCTTACAACCATAATATCGCTATTTGTGGATAAAACTACATACAAAATGGAATTTTTTCATCATAGCTATTTGCAGAATCAACCTAATTTTGTCATACAGGTCTAAAAGAATTATTAATCATATATAAATATCACAGAAATTATGAAACACATCCTTTTTTATGCATTATTCTTTATTTTAAAGATTGCGTCGGCACAAGCCCAAAGTCTTGACCAGCCGAAGAACTATCCAGCAGATGCTATTTCTTCTTTTGCTGAACGTCTGGAACCTATGGGACGCATCTTGGAAGACGATAATTATTATGTGTGGTGTTGTGCACCAATTATAGATGAAAAGAATAAAGTACATGTATTTTATTCACGTTGGGAAAAAAAGTATGAAATGAAAGGATGGCTGGGGCATTGTGAAATCGCACACGCCGTAGCCGACCAACCGGAAGGCCCATACAAATATGTATCAACAGTACTGTCCCCCCGCCCGGGCTATTTTGATGGTAATACATGTCACAATCCAAGCATTTATAAAATAGACGGTCGTTACTGGCTATTTTACATGGGAGCAACCAATGGTAAATTTGGAACGAAACGTATCGGATACGCTGTAGCAAACTCTATTTGGGGACCGTGGGAAAGATGCGAAAAACCATTATTAATGCCTGGAAATACAGGTGAATGGGATGATTATATTACCACTAATCCAGCTTTCTTAAAACATCCGGACGGAAAATACTGGCTTTATTATAAATCTTGTAATGAAAATGAATATGTGAACCAACATATCAATGGTATTTCAGGTAACCGGAAATATGGGGTAGCTTTTGCAGATAAAATCACAGGACCTTATCGACGATATGAAAAAAATCCGATCGTCGATTTCTCCGGTTTCGGAGAAAACAGGCAAGTAGAAGATGCGTATATCTGGTATGAAAACGGTATATTCAAAATGTTAATGAGAGATATGGGGTTCTACGACCATACAGTGGGGCTCTATTTCGAATCCAAAGACGGGCTGAACTGGCAAAACCCTCAAATTGGTTGGTTTGGAGCAGAGCATTATATCAAACAACCACCCGCTCCTAAACATCTCAAACGTTATGGACGTTTCGAACGCCCGCAAGTACTAATGAAAAATGGAAAACCGGCTTACCTTTTCACGGCTTCCCAAGGGGGAAAAGCAGAAACATCTTCAGGTTTCGTCTTTAAAATCAAGCCCGAATAAACGAACATAGAACTTAAAGTACACTTATAAAAAACTGTTATGAAAAAAATTATATTGATATTATTTACCTTGTTGCAATTCCCGGCAAACGCAAAAGACTTGCCTCACTCCTCCTATTGGCACGGAGAAGAAAGAACTCTTCGATATAAACCCGAAGGAGAAGAGTTTGTAATAACCAATGGAAATAAAAGATTTACTAGAGCTATTTATGGAACTAATACCGGCTTTCGTTTTGAAACCAGTGACTTCCCCGAATTCGGACTTTACATGCCTAACCTCGGTGGAAGTGTATATATGGCTATATCTACCCCCTCAAATATTACTTGGATAAAAGATATGGAATTCATTGAATCTCGTTTTAAATCCGGGCAACGCACCTACATTGTGAGAGACAGGAGACATCTAGGAAACGGCAGTCTGACAATTGATGCTGTAGCTATGTCCGATGGCGATGGATTAGTAGTAAGATACAAAGCCAAAGACATCCCTGCCGGCACTAAAATCTTGTGGATATATGGGGGGAGCCAACAATCAGAAATTCGGACGTGAGGGAGACTTGAATTCCGACCCAGCCGATTGTTTTTTCATTAAAGCCAACAATTGTTCCGGAAATATATATCAAATTAATCAAAACAAATTTACGATACAATACGGGCACCACACCAGCAACAGAGCCTCTCAACATAAAGTAATGTCCATAGCAGGAACCTTTCCTATCGGAACTGATATAAAAGAAGTGGATGGAAACCTTATTGACCAATTGGACGAACTTATCACATCCCGCAAATCAAACAAACCGGTTATCATAGCAAAATATCCGGTTAGTACCATTCCTTTCTATATTGAACTGCACAACCCTAAAAGTCATAGTGAGTTTCAATATAATGATCTCAGTAATGTTTTCAACAAAGGTGTTGAGTTCAGAACCCAAATAGCTTCCAGAATCAAAATAAAAACACCTGATCCATTTCTGAACACATTAGGAGGCACCTTCTCTGGAGCGGAAGATGCTGTATGGCAATCTCCATCGTATCTACATGGAGCCATCTGTTTCCGCGAATTACTTCTTACCGGTTGGAGAGGGGCTTATCTCGCAGACTTGATGGGATTAGAAGATAGGGCAAAAACTCACTTTAACGGTTATCTTAATTCGCAAGTTATAGATGTTCCCGTCACATTACCCCATCTTCAGGACACAGCCCTAAACCTCGCACGGTCTGCAAAAATATGGGGAACCCCCATGTATAGTAATGGTTATATAGGAAGAGTTCCTAATAGAAGAGACGTCATGCATCATTATGATATGAATCTAGTCTTTATAGACCAACTGTTGTGGCATCTCAAATGGACCGGAGATCTTGATTACGCACGAGAAATATATCCTGCCCTCCAACGTCACTTTACATGGGAAAAAAAACTATTCGACCCCGATAACGACGGGTTATATGATGCCTATGCTTGTATCTGGGCTTCAGACGCATTACAATACAATGGCGGTAAAGTGACACATTCTACTGCATATAACTACCGGGCAAATAAAATAATGGCAGAAATATCCGAAAAATTAGGAAAAGATCCAAGCATATACAAAAAAGAAGCAGAACTTATATTATCTGCCATAAACAAAGAATTATGGATAAAAGACAAAGGATGGTGGGCGGAGTTTAAAGATAATATGGGAAACCGGATACGACATGACAACGCTGCCATATGGACTATTTATCATGCAATAGATTCTGATATACATGATCCCTTCAAGGCATATCAGGCAACCCGATATATAGATACGGAAATCCCCCACATCCCCGTCATGGGAAAAGGTTTGAAGGATACTGCCAATTATGTGATTTCAACAACAAACTGGCAACCTTATATGTGGTCTATCAACAATGTCGCTTTCGGAGAAATCTCACATACCGCCCTTGCTTATTGGCAAACAGGACGTTATGAAGAGGCTTTCAAAATGTTCAAAGGAGCTGTTCTGGATGCGATGTACCTTGGTTCAGGTCCGGGAAATGTCACACAATTGTCATTCTATGACGCAGCCCGCAGAGAGACATATCGTGATTTTGCCGATGGAATAGCGACAGGGGTACGTGCTCTTGTACAGGGTATGTACGGTATCATGCCAGATCTTATTAATAATAGACTAACGATAAGACCCGGATTCCCCGATGATTGGAATTTTGCAGAAATTGAAACTCAAAATATGGCATATACTTTTGAAAGGAAAGGCAATATAGAAAGGTATTCTATAACTCCTAATTTACTCAAAAAAGATGTCAGCTTGTCAATGGAAATAAAAGCTATAAGAAACAAAATTAAATCTATCAAAGTAAATGGAAAAGATACACCCTATACTTTACTTACAACCACTATTTTATCTCCAGAAATTAAGTTTGAGGCAGGAATAGCTGACAAATACGATATCACGATAGAATGGGACGGAGAAAAAATAAACAGAGACATGATATCTGTCAATGTAGCCAATGGCAGCCAGTTCAGACTAAATATTCCTTATAAATCAGGAAAAATATATGACCCGCAAAACGTTCTGCGTCATGCAAACTTAAAGAATGACATACTAACCGGCACTATAACCGCTCAAAACGGACATCGCACTGTATTTGTCAATATCACCAATGGAAATATGAATTATTGGCTTCCCATAGATATAAATGTCAACAATCCGCTTGATATCGTTTGTGATTCTGAATCTTCTTCTCTTATTTTTACCTTGAAAAACAATATGGATAAAGTGATAAAAGGTGATTTGTATATCAATGGTAAAAAGGTGAATGAAAACATCAATATAGAAGCTCATGGAAAAAACAACTATGAATTTGATATTCCCATTGCATCTTCAGGAACTAATAGAATAAAAGTCAAATCCGGAAAAGACACTTACTCTTTTCGAGCCATCAATTGGAATATCTCTGTACCGGAAAAATCAGTTTATAAGACGGTAGACATGAAGAAAATATTTAATGACAAAGTAAGTAATATATTCGCTTATGGAAAATATATGTTCCCAAGATGGAAATACACCACATTACAAGTTCCGACCCAAGGTATGGGACAATGGTGTCATCCTCAAAGTATTTCTGTTATTGATGACCGTGGAATAAGGAATAAGGCTTCAAGAAATAACAATAGATTCATTATGCCACAAGGAATACCTTTCAGTACTCCAGGAGAAAAAGAATATAATAATATTGCATTCACCACATTATGGGATAACTACCCGACTTCCATTAATATACCACTAAACGGTAAAGCTTCTAAAGCCTATTTCCTCATTGCAGCTTCCACTTATTATATGCAATCTCATATAGTAAATGGCGAAATCAAAATAGAATATACAGATGGACAAAAAGAAGTACTGAAACTTATATTACCAGATAATTTAATTCCTTTAGATCAGGATATATTCGTAGATGGATATGCTTTCAACACTAAAGATCCACGTCCGTGGAGAGTACGCCTTAAAACAGGTGATGTAAGCAAATATCATGCAGGCGAACTTGGAAAAACAATATCGAACAACCCGATATCTATTGATGGTGGTATGGCTACAATGCTTGATCTGCCACTCAATCCAGTTAAAGAATTAAAATCATTATCTTTGGAGACGACAGCCAATGAAGTCGTGATAGGATTGATGGGAGTAACGCTAGTCAAATAGCCACAGAATGAGGGTGATCAATGATACACCCTCATTCTATATATTTCTGGACACTGTCCATAATATTCCTACTGATAACTGATTTCTATTTTACTATCAATATTGTATTCTTGTCTTACTTGACTCTTATCTTCCACTTCCAAATAAATTTCACTTAATCGAACTTTTTTTCCATACACTATCTTTCCCGCTGTTTTCACTTGTGCTCGAATATTAAATAGATAGAAGTTCTCAATACGTAAACTATCATTCCACCCCGAAGCTGTAATGAAACATTTAGATCTTTTCGCTCTTACATGAGAGAAATAAACATTGCGAAAGTGTGGATACCCTTTTTCTTTAGGTTCTACTGGAGTCAGCATTATTTTCCAATGTGCAGGAATCTCCCTACTTTCATATTCTACAGGTAATTTCGAATAACTATATTTTGGATGCCAGTTCAAATCCACCTCCAATACATTAGATACACTATCAGCCTCAACTCCTGTGACATAAATATTCTCTACTGTCCCACCACGATTCATAGACGATTTAAGCCGTAATACAGATCCTGTGCCATACGCTATCAGATCATGAGCCAGTACATTACGAATAGAACCGGAAGTCTCACTTCCGCAAGTCAGTAACCCTGCACCTTTACGGGCAATACAGTTACGAACCACCACATTCTCCGTGGGACGATTCACACGCAGTCCGTCGGCGTCACGCCCTGCCTTAATACAAATATTATCATCGTTGCAATCCACATCACAGTTTTCTACCAGAATATTGGTAGATGAATCAATATCAATGCCATCCATACTTGGTCCGTGACCTCCTACATTATTATTAATAGTAAGTCCGCTCACCGAACAATGATCCGAATACAAAATCTGACAAGCCCAGAATCCCGTACGCACCAACGTAAAGTCTTTCAACGTGATATGCTTGCTGTTGGAAACCAGTACTCCCCTCACCCGCTTGCAATCATAATCCACAATCCAACGCAGATTCTTCTTCTCATATTCCTCCCGCATCGCCCAATATTTATCCCAGAATACTTTTCCGCGGCAATCGATAAAACCTTCCCCCGTAAGAGCGGCATTTTCCGCATCCATTATATTGATAACGGCCGAAGGCCATGTCATTTCGATACCGGCAATGCGGGAAGGAAATTCCGGATAGTCCTGAATATTATCACTCGCAAGCAAGGTAGTACCTTTACTAAGATGCAGATTCACACCACTCTTGATAAACAAAGCACCTATTTTATAATACCCCGGGGCAACAACTACCGTACCTCCTCCCTGTTGGTGACAAGCATCAATAGCGGCCTGGATAGCAGGAGTACTGAATACGGAAGTGTCATTCCGCAACCCGAACTTTCCGGCATCCCATTCTGTGTTTTCCGGAGTCCTCTGCGCCCCCACCTGATCGGCCCACGACAAATCCGGCTCTGCAGATACACTTCCCCAATCATAAGCAGGAATCGTCTTTTTCGGAGTTGTAAAACCAATCAAGGCCAATAGTACAATAGATAAAAGATACTTCATAATTACTTCTTTTAGTTCACGTTGCAAAATTATCGCATATCATCAAAGAGGTAATGGACAGATGTACGCAAAAGATAGAATATTATATCATACGGACAATTAACTTGAAAGGGTGCACAATTGTATATAGTCTTTGTACATTTCTCCATTTCATACATCACAAAAAGGAGTAATTTTGCGAGTGAATAAATACAATAAGGTCCAAACCGATAAAACAAATATGAGAAGAATTGCAATTTATCTATTGTGCATATTCATGTTACTGCCTGTTGTAACAATGACAGCACAACCTGGTTATAACTACTCAAAGTTACAACGGGAGAAACTAAACCGCGGCGTAGTTGCCATTCGCGAAAACCCTTCAGAAGTAATCGTTTCGTGGAGGTATCTTTCTTCCGATCCGATACAAACCGGTTTCAACGTATACAGAGACGGGAAGAAATTGACAGACACTCCCATCACTGTCAGCACCCTGTTCCGTGATAAGAATAACAGTCAGAAAACGGCTGTTTACGAAGTGCGTCCTGTTCTAAAAGGAAAGGAGACGCATCACATTGACGGTACATACACATTCCCGGAAAACGCGCCTCTCGGCTATCTGGAAATTCCCCTGCAAAAACCGGCAGACGGAATAACTCCGGCAGGCGATACCTACACGTACAGTCCCAATGATGCTTCCATCGGTGACGTAGACGGTGACGGCGAATACGAAATTATCCTCAAATGGGATCCCAGCAATTCACACGACAATGCACACGAAGGTTATACAGGCGAAGTATACATCGATTGTTACCGAATGAACGGAGAACAACTATGGCGTATCAACTTGGGTAAAAACATACGTGCAGGAGCTCATTATACTCAATTCATGGTGTACGATCTGGATGGTGACGGCAAAGCGGAAGTAGTGATGCGGACTGCCGACGGAACAGTGGACGGAAAAGGAAAAGTAATTGGAAATGCTGATGCAGACTATCGCGAAGCCGGTACTTTTGACCCAAGCAGGAATCAAATGATGAAGCAAGGACGTATTCTGAAAGGCAAAGAATACCTGACTGTTTTTTCAGGAGACACCGGTGAAGCCTTACATACCATCGACTATATCCCTGCCCGCGGCAACGTTGCCGACTGGGGAGACGCAAAAGGTAACCGAAGCGACCGCTTCCTGGCTTGTGTAGCCTATCTTGACGGAGTACACCCAAGTGTTGTCATGTGCCGAGGCTACTACACACGCACCGTTCTGGCGGCCTTCGACTGGAACGGAAAAGAACTGAAGAACCGATGGGTATTCGACAGCAACCATCCCGGATGCGAGCAGTACGCCGGACAAGGAAACCACAATCTGCGTGTAGGCGATGTGGATGGTGACGGATGCGACGAAATTATTTACGGTTCCTGTGCTATCGACCACAACGGCAAAGGACTTTATTCTACCCGAATGGGACATGGAGACGCCATCCACCTGACACATTTTGACCCTTCCCGTAAAGGTCTGCAAGTATGGGACTGCCACGAAAACAAACGTGACGGAAGTACGTACAGAGATGCCGCCACCGGAGAAGTGTTATTACAGATAAAAAGCAATACCGATGTAGGACGTTGTATGGCCGCCGACATTGACCCGACTCATCCGGGTGTGGAAATGTGGTCAGGAGATTCACAAGGAATTCGAAACGTAAAAGGAGAAATCATAGCCCCTAAAATGAGAAATATGCCGACCAATATGGCTGTCTGGTGGGATGGAGACCTATTACGCGAACTATTGGATAGAAACATGATTATTAAATACGACTGGGAAAACAAAAAGTTTGTTCCGCTTGTCAAATTCACAGGAACTCTTTTCAACAATGGAACGAAATCGAATCCTTGTCTCCAAGGTGACATTATAGGCGATTGGCGGGAAGAAGTACTCGTACGCTCCGAGAACAACGCTGCTCTCCGGCTCTACGTTTCGACTATTCCGACCGAATACAGATTCCACACCTTCCTTGAAGAACCGATATACAGAATCAGTATCGCTACCCAAAATGTAGGCTATAACCAGCCAACACAACCGGGATTCTATTTCGGACCGGACCTTATAAAAATGAAAGGTACTTTCAGAGGATATCAATTCAAGTAAGTTAAGAGACTATCATGAAACACAAATTATTTTTTTTCACATTTCTCCTGGCTATACTGTCCGCCATTAATATACAGGCATCCGAACGCAAAAAATACAATTTCAACAGCGAATGGAAGCTGCGGATAGGAGACTTTCCTAAAGCCAAAGATACAAAATTCGACGACAGTAAATGGAAACAAGTAACTTTGCCCCATGCCTTCAATGAAGATGAAGCATTCAAACTTTCCATTGAACAATTGACAGATACAGTGGTATGGTATCGCAAGAGTTTCCAGATTCCGGAACTGAAAAGTAATCAGAAAGTATTCGTCGAATTTGAAGGAGTACGCCAACGCGGAGACTTCTATCTTAACGGACATTATCTAGGCAGACACGAAAACGGTGTTATGGCGGTAGGGTTCGACCTGACTCCACATATCAAAGAGGGTGAGAACGTGATTGCCGTTCGCACCGACAACGACTGGATGTACAGAGAAGAAGGAACTAACTCTAAGTTCCAGTGGAACGACCGCAATTTCAATGCCAACTATGGCGGTATTCCTAAAAACGTCTTCTTGTACGTTACTGATAATGTATATCAGACTCTTCCCCTATATAGCAACCTGAAAACGACAGGCGTATACGTCTATGCCCAAGACTTCGACATCCAAGGACGCAAAGCTACGATTCATGCCGAATCGGAAGTCAGAAATGACAGTAAAGCTACCCGGCAATTCAGCTATCAGGTGACTATACTTGATGCCGACGGCAAACTAATGAAAACTTTCCAAGGTGATAAAGTGACTTTGAAAGCCGGAGAGACTAAGACGGTAAAAGCATCTGCCATCCTTCATAATCTTCACTTCTGGAGTTGGGGATATGGTTACTTGTATACGGTAAAAACCGCTTTGAAAGATGATAATAATCAGATATTCGACGAAGTCAGTACCCGCACCGGCTTCCGCAAGACCCGCTTCGCGGAAGGAAAGATATGGTTGAACGACCGTGTTATCCAAATGAAAGGGTATGCACAGCGCACCAGCAACGAATGGCCGGCAGTAGGTCTGTCCGTACCTGCCTGGTTGAGCGATTTTTCTAATGACCTGATGGTGAAAGGAAACGCGAATCTGGTTCGCTGGATGCACGCTACTCCGTGGAAACAGGATGTAGAATCCTGCGACCGTGTAGGTCTGATACAGGCAATGCCTGCCGGAGATGCAGAAAAAGACCGTGAAGGACGTCAATGGGAACAACGGGTGGAGTTGATGCGAGACGCGATTATCTACAACCGTAATAATCCGAGTATCCTGTTCTACGAATGTGGCAACAAAGCCATCAGCCGCGAACACATGATAGAAATGAAAGCTGTCCGCGACAAATACGACCCGTTCGGCGGACGTGCCATCGGATCACGTGAAATGTTGGATATCCGCGAAGCGGAATACGGTGGCGAAATGCTGTACATCAACAGAAGCGAACATCATCCGATGTGGGCGACCGAATATTGCCGCGACGAAGGTTTAAGAAAGTACTGGGATGAATATAGCTATCCTTTCCACAAAGAAGGTGACGGACCACTTTATAAAGGACAACCGGCCACTGACTATAACCGCAACCAAGATGAACTTGCCATCACCATGATAGCCCGCTGGTATGATTATTGGCGTGAGCGTCCCGGAACGGGTAACAGAGTCAGCTCCGGCGGTACTAAAATTATCTTCTCCGACACCAATACCCACTACCGGGGTGCGGAAAACTACCGAAGAAGTGGAGTGACGGACGCGATGCGTATCGAAAAAGATGCTTTCTACGCACATCAGGTAATGTGGGACGGATGGGTAGATACGGAAAAAGACCAGACCTACATCATCGGACACTGGAACTATCCGGATAATACGGTAAAACCTGTGCAGGTAGTATCTACCGGAGAAGAGGTGGAGCTTTTCCTGAATGGTAACTCCCTGGGTAAAGGCAAACGCCAATACAATTTTCTCTTTACTTTCGACAACGTAGCCTTCAAACCGGGCAAACTGGAAGCTGTCAGCTACAATAAAGCAGGGAAAGAAATCAGTCGTTATGCTGTAAATACAGCCGGTGAACCTGCCAGTCTGAAACTTACCGCTATCCAAAACCCCGAAGGCTTTCATGCAGACGGTGCGGATATGACATTGATACAGGTGGAAGTGGTAGATAAAGACGGACAACGTTGTCCGTTGGACAACCGCACTATTCAGTTCACACTCAAGGGTCAGGCGGAATGGCGCGGAGGTATTGCTCAAGGTAAAAACAATCATATTCTTGATACAAACCTTCCGGTAGAATGTGGTATCAACCGCGCACTGATCCGCAGCACGACGGCTGCCGGAAAAGTAACTCTGACAGCACAGGCTAAAGGACTTCTAAGTGCCTCTCTCACATTGGAAACGGTGCCTGTAAAAGTGACCGGAGGTTTGAGTACCTATCTTCCGCAGGCCACTTTGAAAGGCAGACTGGATAGAGGAGAAACACCTTCTACCCCTTCTTACAAAGACAGCAAAAAGGGTGTACGAATCGTTTCGGCAAAAGCCGGTTCCAACAATAATGATGCTGAAAAAAGCTACGATGATATCGAACTGACCGAATGGAAGAATGACGGTAAACTAAGCACTGCATGGATTACCTATACATTGGAAAGAGATGCCGAAATAGACGATATATGCATCAAACTGCAAGGATGGCGTTCACGAAGTTACCCGCTGGAAGTATATGCCGGCAACACCTTGATTTGGAGCGGAAACACGGATAAAAGCCTGGGATATATTCATCTCAATGTAGAAAAGCCCGTACGTGCTAATACGATAACCATCCGCTTGAAAGGAAACACCAGTGACAAAGATGCTTTCGGACAGATTATCGAAGTAGAGGCTATAGCGGCCAATACAATGGAATTGGAAAAAAGCAGTAGCAAACACCAGTTGAGAATCATCGAAGTTGAGTTTCTCGAAACAATCAAATAAAAAAGTTCCGGCAATGTTGTTTATTTGCCTGCCATCAAGTATCTTTGTTCATAAACTGAATTTTAACGCTTATGTGTAAACAACCGGATATCCTAGAAAGTGAAAAGATTCACTTTGCAGTCATGGCAATAGAAGCTGGAGCACGCGAAATGGGAATTTCTCCTATGGAAATGCGCCGACGTTTAGAGAAAATGAATCTAATCAAACGTCTTCTACTGGACAATTACGAAGTGATGCACACACAAAGTCTAAAACATGTAGGCGAGGATGTGGTCGAGGCTTTGAAGAACTGGGAGGCACAGGAGGGCGAGAAGGGATGAAAATAACACTTTATCATGGCTCCACCCTTTCTATAGAGCATCCCTTAGCCAAAGTGGGACGTGCCGATTTAGATTTCGGTAGAGGTTTTTATCTAACCTCACTACGCTCACAAGCAGAACAGTGGGCTGCCCGCGTACAACTATTACGGGCAAGTACTACTGCATGGATTAATGTATACGAATTTGATATGGATGCAGCTATAAAAGCTGGATTCAAGCTACTTCGTTTTGATGCTTACGATCAGCATTGGTTGAATTTTATTGTCGCTAGTAGGAATGGAAAACAGCCTTGGAAAGATTATGATATTATAGAAGGAGGCGTAGCAAACGATCGGGTTATTGACACCATAGAAGATTACCTTAACGACATTATCACCATAGAGCAAGCCCTCGGGCAATTGGTATATGCACAACCTAATCATCAGATATGTTTGCTCAATCAGCAACTCATTGATACATATCTACATTTTGATAATAGTTTTCCACTGGATACTATGGACAGAAAAGGAGGTAACAAATGAGAGAACAAGTACTTTGGAGAAAAATCAGTCGCATCGTCCTATTATTATCAGCCCGATTGGAGATAAGCCCGGAAAGAGCATTAAATCTGTTTTATGAAACGAATGTATGTGCCATGTTACATGACTCCCGTTACGGACTGCATCTAATGAGTGATACTTATATTATAAATGATGTATTGCGTGAATTACAAGACAAGCAGTAATTTTAGAATATATTATGATACCAAGCAAACAAAATCTCTTCTTTTCATACCGTTCCTTTTTGAATCCTTATCACTCATTTTTTTCATTTATTCCTTCATTATTCACACCACGCTGATAAACCGATGGTGCCACCCCAAACTGTGCTTTAAAGCATTTGCTGAAATAAAAAGGATCACTGATGCCTACCTTGTAAGAGACTTCCGCAACCGTTAGATTATCTTCTGACAGCAACAACTCCGCCGCTTTCTTCATTCGCACCACACGCAAATATTCATTAGGCGAATATCCTGTTACGCCGCGTAATTTCCGATAAAAAACGGTTCGTCCCAACTTCATAAGCTGCGCAAACTCATCAATAGAAAATTCCGGGCGGGCAAGATTCTGTTCGAGAATGGCAGCCAAGCGGTCTGCAAATTCTTTATCCCGTTCGGTAGTACACATAGCCGGTCGCACAATACCCGGTTCGTTGGAGAACTTCTCACGCAATTTATCACGCTGTTCGATCAAACGGAATACACGTGCCAACAGCAGTTTAACGCTGAATGGTTTGGCGATGTATGCATCCGCACCTGCCTCAATTCCTTCCAGATGCTTTTCCGGTGAGTTCAACGCAGTCAGAAGGATAATGGGAATATGACTCGTATCAAAATCTGTTTTTAGTTTCTTGGTCACTTCAAATCCGGTCATTCCCGGCATCAGAACATCACAGATAATCAGGTCGGCATCATACGTACGGGCCTTTTCAAATCCGGACGTGCCGTCGGCAGCCACTTCCACTTCAAAGTATGCGCCAATTTCTTCCCGTAGAAACTCACGGATATCATTATCATCTTCAATAATCAGCACTTTCCGTTTGTTCAAAGGAGCAGCCATCTTTTCCGGGTCAGGAAGCTCTTCCGAAAGCTGTAACAAATGATGTACGTGACCGTCTACCTCTTTCAGCAATACGTTGCCCGGAACAAGGAAGTCTTTCTCCGAATACACCGTCTTATCTGTCGGAATACATACGGTAAATACAGAACCGCCACCTTCATTGTCTTTATACTCAATCGTACCTTTATGCACCTGCACCAGTTCGTGGCTCAAATGCAGACCGACTCCAATACTGTCACCGGAGAAATTACTCTGCATAAACCGCTTGAACAATTCATTCTGTTTCTCTTTAGGAATCCCCACTCCCGTATCCGAAACCTGAATCTGCAATGTTTGCTTCCCTTCGTCCACATTCACCGAAAGAATAATCGTTCCGTTGGAAGGAGTATATTTAAATGCATTTGAAAGCAGGTTATAAGTCACCTTATCCAAATTACCTTTATCAATAAACATCTTATAAGATGGCACCGAAGGCAAGAAACGGAAGTTCATATTCTTCTGTTCCGCCACGTCGCCGAAACTCAAAAATATTTCATAAAGGAAAGAGATGACATCTGTTTCCTCTAAAGAAAGCGCCAGTTTATTATTCTGCATCTTTCTGAATTCCAATAACTGGTTGATGAGCCTCAACATACGTTGCGTACTCTTATCCATTGTTTTCAGAGGATATATCAATTCGCGCGGAATATCCGTGACACGCTGGATTTTCTCCAAAGCTCCCTGGATTAAGGTAAGCGGCGTACGGAATTCATGAGAAATATTGGTGAAGAAGACCAGCTTATATTCAGTCAGTTGCTTCTCTACGTTAATACGGTTACGCAAACCATTAAAGTTCCGGACGATGCGGAAGGCAAAATACAAGGCTACCATCAATAACAGCACATAGCACAACATTGCCCAGGTAGTCTTCCAAAACGGTGGGACGATTACAATCTTCAGTGTAGTTTCACTGTCGTTCCATATACCCGATCCATTGCTGGACTTGACATGAAGTATGTAGGTTCCCGGATTCAGGTACTTAAAGGAGGCGAAATTCAGTGGAGAAGGAGCACTCCATCCCTGGTCGTAGTTTTCCAACCAATACATATATTTCGTATGTCCGCTATCCGAATAGTCGAAAGTGGAGAAATCTATCAGGAATGAGTTTTGAAAATATTTCAGCGTAATTTCATCCGAATAAGCAAGAGACTGTTTTAAAGGAGAATCCTCCATCTGCGGATTCATCTGGGTCCCATTGACGTACAAATCAGTGAAAACAACCGGAGAAAACGTTTCACTATCTTGTATCTTTTCAGGGTCGATCACAATTAATCCATAGTTTGTACCAAAAAGCAATTTCCCGTCTTCACGCATACAGGCACTATTCTCACTATACACATTTCCTAAAGTATAGGAAGAAAAGAAATAGTTCTCAAAAGAACGGGTGGACGGGGTGAACTTGGAAATTCCATATTCAGTCGCTACCCAAAGGTTTCCTTTTCTATCTCCCAAAACAGACTGGATCACATCATTGACCAACCCTTCGGAAGTTCCGTAATGCTCATATTTCAATGAATGATAGTCGTCCTGCGGCGTACAGAGGTTCAGTCCCGAACCGGAAGTACCAATCCACATACGTCCCTTCGTATCACGATAGATACATTTGATTTCATTACTGCAGAATTTTCCGTTTGTATAACTGAAGAGATGATAATTATCACCATCCGCAATCAGTGAGTCCGGATGAAAGATACAAATCCCCTCACTGGTTCCTACCCAGACCATTCCGTTTTCATCTTCTTCTATCACACGCACCATCCTCATTCCGAACGTTTGCTGGAAGAAATGCCGAAATTTATATTTCCCGTCAGAAGTAGGTTCAGCCAATTCGAGCCCCCCGCCGAATGTACCCACCCACATACGGTCTTTGCGATCGCGATAAATAGCAAAAACGTTATTATCCGACAATGAAGTCGGGTCGGACGGGGTATTATAATACCAGGTATCTCCCACCTTCAATCCATTACCACGGGTTCCTGTCCACATCCGTCCCTGGCGATCTTCAGCGATTGCATAAATATTGGAATGAAAATATTGATTCGTTATTTTCGACTGAAGATTTGCGTCAAAGGTATAAAGTCCGCCTTTACGCGTACCTACCCAAATATCGCCATTAGACATCTTGGTCAACATACGGATGGTATTCGAACGGTCGAACAGTTCACGGGACTCGGGATAGATGCGGGAAGTTCCTTCATTCAACACTGAAATGCGGGATAAACCCGAATATTCCGAAGCTACCCAGATGCCACCGGCACGATCTTCCATGACATATTGCAGGAAATCCGAACTGATATGACTTTGATCGTTGATGTTGGCAACGAAATGTTCCAGTTTATCTTCAGCTGTATTATAAGCAAAAAGCCCATTCCCATAGGTAGAAATCCAGATGATTCCACGGGAATCATGTACGATATGATAACGTTCGAAGTCGATGTAGCTGATCTTGTCTTGAGGAATTAGCTGGAAATCTTTACTTTCACCGGTTGCGGCAACCACATAGGTGAGGCGTCCTGTATGATTATATATCCAATAGTCTCCGTGGTTGTCGCGAATCAGTTCGCCCTTTTTAATATTCAGACGGGGGTCAGCGGCTACTTCTCCGGTCGTAAAATCATAAGTATATACTCCGGTCGTAGTCAGAATCATCCATTTATCTTTCAACAAGAAATTTCCGGTAGGCGACGTCTGCCCTGCAACGGTTGAAAGGGCAGCCAGCTTCTGCATCTTCTGCGTAGCCGAATGGTAATAATAAATATCTCCATCTGCCGTAAGGAAATACATGTCATCCTTATAAGCCAGAGAAGAAGTGAAATGAATCAACCGGTCTTCTATCCGATATTGTCCGTTGGAGACAGAAACCAATCCGCATTGAGTGCCGATCCAGATACGTCCACTGGCATCTTCATTCACGAATTTCACCCGGTTGTCCGGCAGGTTTCCACGTTCTGTCCTGAATACGGTAGATGTCATTTCACCGTTTTTCTGATGCACCATACGTCGGCAACCATTGCCTTGATGTGATAGCCATACGTCTCCGTTGGCTGTAACAAATACAGTAGAGTAATTCTGCCTTAACTCACCGCAACCCGTGTAATCAACAAAACGGGCACGTTGCAAATCATAGCAGCTATATAGTTCAGGTGTAGTGGAAATCCATAAAAAGCCATCTTTATCTTCTGTGAGATCGTAAATCCGGTTGTCGGCCAAAGACACTTTATCTCCAGCTTCCGGACGAAAGGTCAGGAAAGAGTTGCCATCATAACGACTTAATCCGTTCAAGGTAGCCAGCCACAAAAAGCCTTTGCTATCCTGATAGATGTATCGGATAGAGTTGTTGGGAAGACCATCACTAGTTCTCATTTGTGTAGAACGAAGCTCTATTGCACTATAAGCATTCAGTACAAAGCTAACAAGGAAAGTGAAAACTAAAAGGTGTCTTTGCGTCATAAAGATTCCAAGATTAATAATAAATGTTGGACAAAAATAATCAAGATAGTTGAGATAATAAAAGAAACACTCCATTAAATAGTAGGAAGCGGATATGCTAAAGAGCAATTACTACCATTATTTAGACGCGGATTACACGAATGACGCGGATTTTTTATTCTTAAATCTGTGTCATTCGTGTAATCCGCGTCTAAATAATTACAGACTGATAGAATTACTGAAAACTCAATCCATGTGGAATACTTCCGGCAAAGGAATGGATACGGGTGAATTGTCCGGATTCACTTCCATGATATCCGCCATATAATCCCACCATTTCTGTACGATTTCCGTATTACCTAAATCCTGCGAACCTGCTCCCCCTTCCGTTTTTTGGAAAGCAAACAGGATATTTGTTTCTTTATCCCAATAAATCGAATAGTCCGACACTCCATTCTGTGAAAGCAGTGCTTTCAGTTCGGGCCAGATGGCAGCATGTCTTTTTTCATATTCGGCTTCACATCCGGGTTTCAAATACATTTTAAATGCTTCTCGTTTCATGGTTTCAATCTATTTAAAGTTAATCTTTCTTTTCTTCTGTGTCGATAGCAAAAATAGGTGCTGTCGTCTTTTGTTTCACCTGGTAGTATTGAACGGCACTGTCATTCATCTGTGGATATTGATTTTTCAACAAGCGAATCATTTCCGCACCTGCCCAAAGAACCGGTCCGTAACCATGTGCCGCATATACATTGACCGGACGGTAATAGTAAAAAGCAGGGTCGAAAGCCATTCCCGTACCGACACAGGTTCCTTCCACTTGCCCCTCCGCATTTATCTTGCCGGCTACGGCATGCCATCCCAGATGAGTAACCGGTCCGTAAGCAATGGCGTCAATCCATCCTTTATTGATGGCGTGTGCCAGGCAGTATACATATATCGCAGTAGCGGAAGTTTCCAGGTAAGAATCATTCCGGTCGAGCAGTTGGTGCCAAAGTCCTTCTCCACTTTGCAAGGCTGTCACTCCACGTACATGAGCCCGGAAATAATCCATCACTTTCGCACGTTGAGGATAGTCTTCCGGTAGAACGTCGAGCAGTTCGCAAGCCGTCAACATAGCCCAACCGTTGGCGCGCGCCCAACAAAAAGCAGGATGATCGCTACTACTTTCCACCCATCCGTGACGATACAGTCCTTTTTCGGGAATAAACATGCGATCGGCAAATTGCAGGAATTGTCTCACTGCTTCTGCCAGATATTTATTTTTTTGCCCCTTGTCATAATAACTCATCTGTGCTACTGCCGGAATACCCATAAACATATCATCCAGCCAAAGAGTGTTATGCTGCGGACGGTTGCGTGCAAAAGTTCCATCTGCCAGACGATACTCTTTATTAATGATGAAATCAAAATAATTACGTATCAGTTCATCCACAGGAAGCGAGGGATCTTTCAAACGGACTTTCACCATCGCCGCGCATACGGCTCCCGCATCATCCAGTGCGTGCGGAGTGAGGATTTGAAGCAACTGCGGGTCCGTTGTGCCCTTTTCTTTATAAACACGCTTGAAATGCGGTGCTACTTCGGCCAGAAAACGAAAACGATTCTGTACATAATCCATATAGCGTGTGTCACCCGTAGCTTCGGATGCCGCTATCAAGGCAGAATAGGTCACTCCCCATTCATAACTTGCCAAACGAAAAGCTCCACGCTCCAGTTGTGCCTCCTCTCCCATCGTTGTATAATTGGTAATCACTTTACCCGTATTCTTGTCTACCACACGGGCGGGAGTCTCCTTATCTATATAAGCAAATACACGGTCTACCTCTTTCTTTACCTGTTCCGGTGTCAAATCACCATAAGTGCCCTGATAAGCAGGTTGCAATAAATGCAAAGGCGTGTTTGAGTCATTCACTACAGTTTTCTTTTTCTGTGCGCTGACAGGCAAAGCTATCAGCAACGAAGCAATGGCTATGATACGAATATTCATATTTTATTTTTTAGGTATTTTACATCCTCTGAATAGGGTTCCCTGCAAATCCGGTCCAAAGTAGAATCCCGGTTGTGTCGGCTGGTTGTAGGCTACGTTCTGGGTAGCGATACTGATGCGATAAACAGGATCCTCCAAAAAGGTGTGGAAGCGGTAATCAGTGGGAATGGTAGAGACATAAAGCCGCAAAGCGGTATTATCGGCTGTGCGCAACAGTACTTCTTCCCGCCAGTCGCCTACAATATCCCCTTGCAGGCAAGGTGTTGCCTTCGTTCCGTTGTTGGAAAGAGCTCCTTCGAAAATGGCTATACGCTCACAGACTCCTTTCTTCCAATTATATTTGCTGACTATATTTCTATCCAATAGTTCGCGCAGTAAATCACCGTCCCACCAGACAGCCATATTACATGACAATCCTCTGACACGGGCTTTCACCACTTCTCCTTTTATATTTCTTATTCCTCCGGAAGCAAGAGACCACATTTCAACGCCCGGTTGGGTCGGGTCAATATCAGCCGCCATGCAACGCCCGACATCTGTACTATCTTTTATCTGGAAAAGAATTTCTCCGGTTGCCGCATCTCTGTACGTACTTCCGTCACGCTTGTTTTCGTGACAGTCCCATACTTGCAACCCTTTGCGGGAAGGATCGAAATGAGTCAGATGAATCGCGTCTCCATGTCCCATCTTCGTTGTGTACAATCCTTTGCCGTTATGGTCGATGGCACACGAGCCGTAGATAATCTCATCGCATCCGTCACCGTCTACGTCACCTACCCGAAGGTTATGATTACCTTGTCCGGCATAGTCTTCACAACCGGGATGGTTACTGTCGAAAATCCAGCGTTCTTTCAGTTCCTTTCCATTCCAGTCGTATGCTGCCAATACTGTACGGGTATAATATCCACGACACATCACAACACTAGGATGGATGCCGTCGAGATAGGCTACGCAAGCCAAAAAGCGGTCACTACGATTACCACGATTGTCTCCCCAATCCATCAGGTTTCCTCTTCCCGGTACGTAATCAATTGTTTGCATCGCTTCTCCTGTCAGTCCGTTGAAAACAGTCAGATATTCCGGTCCGGTCAAAATACGTCCCTGTTCATTCCGATAGTCAGCTTGCGCATCTCCAATCACTTTTCCTTTTCCGTCCACTGTTCCGTCGGCGGTTTTCATTACTACTTCCGCTTTACCGTCACCATCGAAGTCAAACACCATAAACTGGGTGTAGTGTGCACCGGCACGTATATTACGTCCCAGATTAATGCGCCATAAATGTTGCCCGTTTAATTTATAACAATCGAAATATACCTCTCCGGTGTAACCGTCATGCGAATTATCGTGTGCGTTCGACGGATCCCATTTCAAGATAATCTCATATTCCCCGTCACCGTCCACATCGCCGATACTGGCATCATTAGGAGCATAGAAATAACTTTGCCCTGCCGGAGTCGTACCGTTTTCAGGACGATTCAGCGGAATGTTCAGATAACCTGCCGGAGCATCGGACGGCAATTGATAATTGCTTTCCGTTTTTGATTGGATAGCTTTGACGGTATAAAGTACGGATTCCGTACCTTTATATATATCCTGAAAGAAAGTCACATTTCTTATCGGATATTTGTTTACCTTTTCACCGTTTCTATAAACATCAAAAGATTCGTCCATCGGGTCGGAGGACAGATAACGCCAAGACACGGCAACAGTAGATGGATTCTCTCTGATGGCAATTACACCGCGTCCCAAATGTTCGCGTTTCAGTTTCGAAAAGTCATAGTTCGGCTGCGCCACTACAAAAGCAGCTATCAGACACAGACTTAAAAAAGCACTTATGCATTTCATAGTTTTATCGTTAATCAATTTACAACACAAAAGTAAGCGGCACAGCCTACTTATAAAATAGAATATTGTACAGATCTATGTAGAAATCATCATATAGCCCACTTTTAAACCGCATTATAACTACCTGGTGAACAAAAATGAATATATCTGAACGGAAATCCATTGAAAAAGAAAAGTGCGTCCCTTATCTTTGCCAATGAAAATTAGAATGAACACCCAATTAATAAAACAGAATTATTTCACCATGAAGAAATCACTACTCTCATTCTTTACAGTAACCCTTCTTTGTCTTATGACAGGAAAGCCGGTCATGGCACAAGAGTTACCTGCACAAAAAGAGACTTTAGAGACTATCGTAAAAGTAAACGACTACTTTATGAAAAAGTATGCCGATTACACATTGCCTTCTTTCTATGGCAGAGTTCGTCCAAGCAATATATGGACGAGAGGCGTATATTATGAAGGATTAATGGCTCTGTATGGCATTTACCCTCGTGAGGATTATTATAAGTATGCCTACGATTGGGCTGATTTCCACAAATGGGGAATGAGAAACGGCAATACCACCCGTAACGCAGACGACCATTGCTGCGGACAAGTTTATATCGACCTTTATAATATGTGTCCGTCCGATCCGAATATGATCCGGAATATAAAAGCAAGTATCGATATGGTAGTCAACACTCCGCAGGTGAACGATTGGTGGTGGATTGACGCTATCCAGATGGCAATGCCAATCTACGCAAAGTTTGGAAAAATGACCGGTGAACAGAAATACTACGATAAGATGTGGGATATGTATTCTTACACTCGTAACGTGCACGGAGAAGCCGGAATGTATAATCCTAAAGATTGCTTATGGTGGCGCGATCAGGACTTTGATCCTCCTTACAAAGAACCGAATGGAGAAGATTGCTACTGGAGTCGTGGAAATGGCTGGGTATATGCAGCTCTTGTACAGGTATTGGATGAAATCCCTGCCAATGAAACACATCGCCAGGACTATATAAATGATTTTCTCGCTATGAGCAAGGCACTTAAAAAATGTCAGCGTGAAGATGGTTTCTGGAATGTGAGTCTTCATGATCCGACGAACTTCGGAGGTAAAGAGACTTCCGGAACAGCACTGTTTGTATACGGCATGGCTTGGGGAGTGCGCAACGGACTGCTCGACCGCAAAGAATATCTTCCCGTCCTTTTAAAAGCATGGAACGCTATGGTGAAAGATGCCGTACATCCGAACGGATTCCTGGGATATGTGCAGGGAACAGGCAAAGAGCCTAAAGACGGACAGCCGGTTACTTATAAGAGTGTGCCCGACTTTGAAGACTACGGAGTCGGTTGTTTCCTGCTTGCCGGAACAGAAGTTTATAAATTAAAATAACATAGACAGTTTTTTCATTAGGTTTAAAGATAATCATTCATTAGGTTTAGTTAGAGGTTAGTTAGTAGCTAGTTCCCTCACTGACTGTTTAGACACCGGTCAGTGAGGGATTTCAAAGAAAACAGATTCATGAAAAACAAATTATTCCCGTATATATGTTGGCTGATGGCCATTACATTTAGTTTGCAACTGCAAGCGCAAAATAAAGTTTCCGCTCCCATGGCAGACGTCAATCAAGTAATTGACAACACGCTGGACAGCCTGAATAAAGCACGTACCTCGCGACCGGAAGCCGGTTCGAGCCGGAAAGGTGACAACCCTGTTCTGTTCCTGGTAGGTAACTCTACCATGCGTACCGGAACTTTAGGAAACGGCAACAACGGACAATGGGGATGGGGCTATTATGCAGGTGATTATTTCGACTCTAACCGGATTACTGTAGAGAATCATGCGTTGGGTGGAACCAGTAGCCGTACTTTCTATAACCGTTTATGGCCGGATGTAATCAAAGGAGTACGCCCGGGAGACTGGGTTATCATCGAACTGGGGCACAATGACAACGGCCCATACGACAGCGGACGTGCCCGTGCTTCCATTCCCGGAATTGGCAAAGATACACTGAACGTAACGATTAAAGAAACCGGAGTAAAAGAAACCGTATATACCTACGGGGAATATATGCGTCGTTTCATTCAAGATGTAAAAGCCAAAGGTGCTCATCCGATCCTTTTTTCGCTTACTCCCCGCAATGCTTGGGAAGACAAAGACAGCACCATCATCACACATGTCAACAAGACTTTTGGATTGTGGGCAAAGCAGGTGGCAGAAGAACAGCATGTTCCTTTTATTGACTTGAATGATATCAGTGCCCGCAAATTTGAGAAGTTCGGCAAGAATAAGGTGAAATATATGTTCTACATCGACCGTATACATACAAGTGCTTTCGGTGCTAAAGTAAATGCAGAATCTGCTGCTGACGGAATACGTGCGTATGAAGGACTGGAATTAGCCAATTATCTGAAACCTGTTGAGAAAGATACAGTGACAGGTTCCAGTCGGAAAGAGGGACGTCCGGTATTGTTTACTATCGGAGATAGTACGGTCAGAAATGAAGATAAAGACAAAAACGGTATGTGGGGTTGGGGAAGCGTAATTGCTGACGAGTTCAATCTAAATAAAATTTCTGTAGAAAATCGTGCGATGGCAGGACGTAGTGCACGTACTTTCCTCGATGAAGGTCGTTGGGATAAGGTATACAATGCCTTGCAACCGGGGGACTTCGTTCTGATTCAGTTCGGACATAATGATGCAGGAGATATAAACAAAGGGAAAGCCCGTGCCGAATTGCGCGGTTCGGGAGATGAGAGCAAAGTCTTTCTAATGGAAAAGACAGGCAAATATCAAGTTGTTTATACTTTCGGCTGGTATCTTCGAAAGTTCATCATGGATGTTCAGGAGAAAGGTGCCATTCCCATCGTTCTTAGTCATACGCCACGCAACAAATGGAAAGATGGAAAAATAGAACGTAATACCGAGTCTTTTGGCAAGTGGACACGTGAAGCTGCGGAAGCTACGGGAGCTTATTTCATTGACTTGAATAAGATTAGTGCCGATAAACTTGAAAAGAAAGGTGTGAAGAAAGCTGCAGCTTACTACAATCACGACCATACACATACTTCTTTGAAAGGAGCGCACATGAACGCCAAAAGTATTGCTGAAGGGTTGAAAAAGAGTGATTGCCCGCTAAAAGAGTATTTGAAATAATACGAAAGAGAATCCTGTAAAGATAGCAAAGGACTAAAGGGAAATATAGACTATCCGGACTGTTTAAATATTCTATCTTAAAAAAGGAATATTTAAGCAGTGCAGAATGGAGAAAACAGCATAGCAGATGAAGAAGAATAAAAAAGCTCCGACATTTGTCAACACGCAAATCCTCATTCTTATCATTTATAGAGTTTATCTAGCATTTCACACCTATTTTATCCTACAACACTTGCAAGTCGATATCGATTCAGGGATTAATCTTCCATTATGTTATTATTTTCTTATTCAAAAGTCCAGGTAAATCAGAGAAAAACTAGCTTAAAAAAGCACATTTATATCTTCCTCACCGATGAAGGACAAGTTCATCGGTGAGGAAGATAGCGTTCATCGGTGAGGATCACCCTGTTGGTTTAAACCTAACGAACTCTTTTTCCGTTAGAAAAGACGCATATTCTGTCTGATATTATTCACTTTTCGCCTATATTTCTGCATATTATTGCACTTATTTATGCAGTTTTTTCTCTGATTCATCAATTTCGCAACGGTTATTTTCTAATATAATCTTAAAAACAGAACATCTGGACAGGATATGTTCATCCCCATTCAAGGGAAAAATGAATGTTCGTATCCAACATAATACAGTCGCAAATCATTGATTTATTCCACGGAATAGATTAACTTTGCCTGTACAAATTAAAAGCCTGCCAATATGAGCCAAGTGAAAGGAATACCATACGGAATATCCGACTTCAACCGGATGCGGAACGAAAACTTCTATTTCGTCGATAAAACCATGTATCTGCCCCTTATCGAGGAAATGCCCAGTTACCTTTTCCTTATTCGTCCGAGACGTTTCGGAAAAAGCTTATTCCTAAGCATGATGCGTACTTATTACGACATAATACAGAAGGATAACTTCGACAAGTATTTCGGTGACTTATGGATAGGAAGCCGTCCAACCAAACAACATAACAGTTTCCAAGTCCTTTTCTTCGACTTCTCAAAAGCAGGCTGCTCACTGCCGGGAGCAGATTTGATGAGTAGCTTTAATGAATATTGCAGTATCATCATCAACCAGTTTGCCCATGCATACGCATCTTATTATGATGAAGATTTCAAGTCAACAGTAGAAAGCATTGAAAGCGCTAAAGCAAAATTATCATATATAGAAGTAAAGGCTAAAGAAAAAGGATATCCTCTCTATCTGATAATTGACGAATATGACAACTTTACCAACGTCATATTGAGCGAACACGGACAGAAAATGTTCCATGACCTGACTCATGCCAGCGGCTTCTACCGTGAATACTTCAAGCAGTTCAAAGGTATGTTTGACCGAATTTTCCTAATGGGAGTCAGCCCTATCACACTGGATGATTTATCTAGCGGGTATAATATTGACTGGAATATATCGACTGATTCCCGTTTTAATGCCATGATAGGATTTGATGAAACTGAAGTACGTGAAATGCTCCGTTATTACCAACAAAATGGAAAGCTGGTCGGTGATGTAGAAGCGATGATTACAGAAATGAAACCGTGGTATGACAATTATTGCTTCGCCAGAACATCTTTGGACAACGACCGTGTGTTTAATTGCGATATGACTTTATACTATTTACGTAACCAAATTGATTTTCACCGTCCACCCGAAAATATGGTAGACAAGAATATCCGTACGGATTACAGTAAACTGAAAATGCTGGCACGCATTGACCACGACAACACCCATGAGGGAAGCCGCATGAGTACTATCGAAGAAATTGCGGCAAAAGGTGAAATACTGGTAGACTTACATACTTCGTTCCCGTCAGAAAAGATAGCAGATATAGAGAACTTCCGAAGCCTGCTCTATTATTATGGTTTACTTACCATGTGCGGCACCCGTGGCGACCGTCTGAAAATGTGCATACCTAACAATTGTGTGCGCGAGCAGTACCTTGGATTCTTGCGCGACTACTATCAACAGGCCCATACCCTGAATCTTTCACATCTGAAAGACTTGATAGATGATTTCGCCTTCGATGGTCATTGGCAACCATTCTTCGAAACCATCGCCCGTGCCTATCGGGAGAACTCTTCCATACGAGATGCGATAGAAGGGGAAAGAAACCTGCAAGGTTTCCTAAAAGCCTATCTTGCCATTGCTTCTTATTATCTCGTACAGCCGGAACTGGAAATGAACTATGGCTATTGTGACTTCTTCCTATTGCCGGACAAAATGCGTTATTCCGATATAGAACACAGCTATATCCTGGAGTTGAAATACGCTACACGTACAGCTACCAATGCTGAACTTGAAGCCCAAGCAGAAGAAGGAAGACAGCAACTGTTGCGATACAGTAAGGATAAAGTTGTGCAGAAACTGGCTACTGGAACGACACTTCACCTATTATTAATTCAGTTCCAAGGTTGGGATATGGTGAAATGTGAAGAAATAAATGCTTCTGCTATTCATCCTTCGGAATAACTTCCTGCATATAAATAGCATCCAAGCTCCAAAGAGCAGCATCATTCGTGCTAATGCTCGTACATTCATCTAATGGAGACGGTACTTCCGGCGGAAGTATGGTAGTGATGCGGAAAGGCGGTGCAGGTGTATGTTCCAACCGGGTAAACAAATCTTTCCAGGCTTCTTCAGCCATTTGGGTATTGCGCAAGTGATAAGCTGCGTAAGCCATCAGACGGGAGACACGAAAACGGCTATGGCTAAGTTCCCATGCTTTCTTCTTGTAACGTGCAGCATGATCAAGCCAGGCGTCTTTCCATTCGGGTATATCAATCATACGCATCATTTCATTGGCTATCTCAAATCCGCCCATGATCGTCATTAAATGGTTGGTTGTTTCCAATTTGGGGTCACATTCGGTTGTGATGATTCCTGTTGACGGATCAAATCCTAGAGCTTTGGGGCCGGTAAAGAGGCGGTTAGGCAGGACGGCAATGCTTTTCATTCCTGCTATTATTTTATCACGATAAGCAGTGTTACCTGTGCGCTCCCATTCTGTCATCCAATTACCGGCATAAGCCAGCCAGTCGGGACCGATACGCAAACGGGCGGGAGCGGTACAAGGATATTCACTGCGAGGTTGGGCCAGGCGCATAGGGTCCAAGTCATAGAGTTTGTGGTCGGCATCCTTCACTTCAGTCATTAAATCACCGCAACGTTCGTCTGTAGTAAGGTAATAGTAGAAACGGTTCCAGGCGGCCTGGCTGATTCGCGCTTCTTTAGCTCCGCATCCCCAATGACTTACATTATGCCGACTGCCTAATCCGGCATTGGGACCGATATGATAGACATCCACTTCGCCTGTATGACGCGTCATAGCTTCTGCCATACGCCAAATATCAATACGCCCGGTACGCAGGAAATTATACCATAGCCACATATTAGAAGCCAGTTCCGTATTGTCCCAGGCAAATCCTCCGACATCGTAACGCCAGGTATGACGAACAGGGTCATAAGCGTGCATCACATCACCATAATTCCAGAAACCGTACCACTTGTTTTGTTCGATTGCTTTCTGATAGAAGTCAATGTAAGCATCCAAGCGGTCTTCTACACGAGTACGGAATGGAGTAGTACGGTCGGGGAGACTCCATATCCCGAAAGCCTGGCGGGCATGAAGATAATTCGGGGTTGGCATTAACAGACTAGGGCTAGAAAATTGTTTGGCATAATCAGCAAAAGCCTTTTTTCCGGCATAGCCACTTTGTGGGATCAGTGTCAACGTAGTTGTACGGGCAATGCCGTATGGCGTGCTCATACCTTCCTGGACATCTTCATAGCTGGCATTCAGGTCATGAGCTATACGATCATAATGCCGTAAATCCATAGGCTCGGACTCCGGACTCCACAACCAGGCGGTAAGGGTAGCTACCGGGGTTCGTGCGTCTGAAATTTCAATAGAAGAGGGATAAGACTGCCAAAAGTCATGCATACAAAGTCCTAATCCTCCGGTAATATCTCCGACAAAAATATATCCATCGCTACGTGTGCCGGAAAAGGTTCCTATCCAGGGATTATCGTTATTGGCACGTTTACGAATGGAGAAAGCATCGGCAGTGAGTTGAGACAGACGGTAGTCATTCCATGAAGCCCAGTTATCGAGCAGAGAGCGGTTCTTTTCATCGAAAGATTCATAAGGCGGAATACGTTTGCCTTCCATTTGCTGCTGTTGCAGGGAGGGTTCATCTGTTGGCTTCTGTTGTGCGTCCTTCTTTTCATTACTATTTTTCTTATTATCTGCCTTATTTAAAGTGAGTATGCGACGCCCTACCAATGGTTGTACCGGCTCGCTCCACACTCCTCCATCTGCACACGAGAAAGCAATATGACGATTATACAGAGCTTCACGCATAGGAACGTCGAAACGGATACCTAAACTACGAATGAAATCTTTCTTCTGATCTCCGTCATAGACGAAACTATGTACCATTTTGATCTGTTCACTGCCACCATAAAAGTAGAGACGTACCACAAAAGGAAGCCACTCACGGTTATTCCGTTTGTTCATATCAGAGTTATTCGCATAATTCCCTTTCCCTTCAGAGTGATTCGTATCAATCTCCTTATTCCTGTTCCGATGTATCCCTTCCAACTTTACAAGTGCCCGTACAGAGCCCAGACGTTCTATGGTTACTGATTTTATTTCCCCTATGTAATGAGTAAAAGATATTTGAGATGTATTTTCTTGAATCGGCTCGCTTTGAGTATTACAAATCAGACGCGCTTTCTCTCCTACTTTAGTTCCTTTATACAATAGGCTATCAATCAGGAAATCTCCGTGTCGGGGAATAAATACGGAAATCAGCCCTGTTTCAATTTGAATATTTTCAGGCGTTTCAGTGATTGCAATAGAAGCATTAGGCTGTTTATTGATAATTTTTGCTTTCCGGGGGGCTTTTTCTAATGTCAGTCTTTCTGTTCCGGCAGAAATGACTCCGGCAACTCCGCTCCATTTCACGGAACCATCCGGCCAGTAAGCCAATGGCCAAGTATCTACCGGAATCTCTTGATTTCTATCTGTTTTTAGTCGCAATGAAGTTTCAGGAAATAGGTAGCCTTCATCAAAAGGAACTCCGAAACTTACAGCTTTGTCTTGTTCAGGAGTATTGCCTATCCAATGTAAAGGAACAGTAGACGTTTGGGGTGGTAAACATTCATAGCGAAAGTTTGTAATGCGGGTACGGGATAAGGTGGTGCGAAAGCCGAACCATCCTTCTGTCAGAGGTTCGGCATCGCGGAAGTCCACCAGTCGCTTGCCGTCTATGTAATAACTAACCCTATTATTTTCATTTGTTATCTTAATGTGATACCAGTGGTTCGCTTTTAGCAAATGTTCGGTATCTGTATATTCTTTCAGTATGGCAGGACGTACTTTGGGATCTGTGATTTCTGCTTCATTGCCGTCATAACGACGGAAGCGTGTAGTAGAGTTATAATTTCCACCATATCCCATGTAATAGAGTTGCAAAGAATAACAATTCAGAAAGATTCCGCTACGCCACTTCTCACGTTTCCATATATTATCAGGATGTTTGGGGTCCGAAGCCATCCAAAAGCAATTCAGGTCACTCAAACGGTCTCCTTCTTTTTCTACAACTACACACGCATCATATTCAATGGTTACCCGTCCGCTCATCTTTTCTTTCCTCCATAAGGTAAGGCCTTTAGGAGACAGTATTTCAGCGGTATCACCCTGAAATGTCACTTTATAATCCGGAGATTCCGACTCTACCTTCCAATATTTATGAAACTGGCGGGCGTTGAGGCCGGAAACTTTATTGTTTTGTGCGTTTGTTCCTAAAGTGATGAAGAGGAACAAAAGGATAAAGAGTTTTTTCATATGTATATTTGCTATCTCACCTTACAAAGGTAGGGAGAGCCGATCAATTAAGAAATAGAATATTATCCATATATATGGCGATTCGTTCAACTATGAAAAAAAGAACAACCCGACAGTTAGCCGGATTGTTCTTTTTCAACAAACTCATATCAAATAAGAGATTTCTTATTCAAAAACCTTTTTATTCTGCTTTTTTCAAAGTTTCAGCACCTACATAGTAACCTAAGTTAGTTCCCTGGTTATATCCCATATTCTGCATCGCTTGAGACATATCATAATTATGATCGGTCATCAAGTGAGGAAGACGGAATTCGGTAGGATGATTCGTGGAGAATATATAAATAGATTTCATGTCACTTGAACCCATTATTACTTCTTCACGATAGTCACCGAGAAAATCACCATAGTAACAAGGATTGTATTTGGTGCTATGGTTACCGTCATTGCTACCGTAAGTTCCAAAATATACCAAACGAGTCTTATTCGTCTTGTTTACATCAGGGTTCTCTTTATAGCTCACGACACAAGCACGGTCCAGCATTTCTCTTGTCGGCTGCCCGCTCCAATAAATGGCTACATTATACAAAACTCCACCACCAATACCTGTAGGATATGTACTGGATACCAATCCACTGCCACTACAACTGAATACCCCTTCCTGCAAAGAAGACCAGTACTCAAAATTCGGGCTATCCGGATCGATATCTGCCACAATACAACGACCGACATCAGTAGTCGAACCCGCTCCATGGCCGGTAATCAAGCCACCATCTCTTGCATCAATCACTTGACATCCATAACCGTGTCCTTGTCCATTATAATTGCCCGGTTCTTCAAATGAAGCAACAATTTGCAATCCTGAACGGTCTTTTATAAATTTGCCAACACATAAACAGTCACCATGACCGTTTCCGGTACACCACAATTCGCTTCCATCATCATCTATAGCCGCAGAACCATACAAGATTTCATCTTTTCCATCATCGTCCAAGTCCGCTACACGAAAACTATGCGAACACATGGACAACCATTTTGAAGAATGTTCGGCTGTATCAAACTTCCAACGGGTTTCCAGTTTATTCCCTTTCAAATCGAGTGCCCATACTTGCCAATTATGATAAATACCTCTACTGATGATCAGACTGGGGTTGCTTGTTCTCACTCCGGTCGCTTCGTCAGGTATACCATCCAGATAAGCCACCCCGATAAAGAAACGGTCCATGCGGTTTCCGTAATCATCTCCCCAATATTCACTCCAATATTTAGCACGCGACGCTTTTGAACCACTTCCACCACGAGGAATATTATCCACCCGGGTAATTTCACGTCCATCATATCCACGGCAAATAGAGATATATTCGGGACCTTCCATTATCAAACCGCAAATTGTATTAATACTTGCTCCCGAATACCAGCCCACAGCGTCAGTCTGACGAATTCGATAATCGTTCACATTACCATAAGCATCGGTAATGACCTTACCATCCCCAAACTTTGTACCTTCTGAAGAGCGGAAAGCTATTTCACATAAACCATCTCCATCAAAATCGTATAAAATATATGAAGTATAATGTGAACCGGAACGAATATTGATTCCCAAATCAATTTGCCACAAAAAAGTACCATCCATCTTATAAGCTTCCAACAAGGTCGAACCATTATTCCATCCCCCCTGGTTGGCACCATCATACGGTTCTCTCTTCACCACAATCTCCAATTCACCGTCACCGTCCAAGTCACCTAGCTGAATATCATCAGGAGAATATGTAATCGACGCATCGGGTACATTCATGTTTAATCTAATCTCATGATAAAACTTTTCTGCCATTTCAGAGGTAAAGGTATAATCGCAAAGCGTTTCAGCCTGATTGGCAAGAGTGACCCGGTATACATTCGTTTTTGATACATCAATATCCGCATCCACCCAAGAAGTAGTATTCGAAATAGGTTTCTCATTCAATTTCACTTCCGTCTCGCCGTCTACCGACTTATAAATATCAAAAGCAACATTAGACGGATCGGTCTTCAATAATCTCCAGCTAATCAATGCGGATGATATGCCGGAAGAGTTATTGGCGTCAACATTTGGTGCCGGGTCGTAACTAACCCACATTGCACGGCTACCCGTTATAACTTCAGTAGGCAGAGGCGGCAACTCCTCTTCCGTCTGATTGCCATTGTTCACTTCAACGACGGGGTCATTATCCGAGCAGGCAACTATGGCCAGCAGACAAAACAGCCCCAGTATTATATAATGTTTCTTCATTTCTTTCGTTTTTTTATTCTATAAACATCCGTTCTATGCAAGAATATCCTATCACTATTCATCAGCATTCCGGTTGTGGGTTACCACCCCGGATTCTGCTCCAAATTAGGATTCTTAGATTTTTCACTCTGCGGAATCGGGAAGAAATACATCTTATCATCCCAACTTCTTTCTTTTACCTTACGTTCATACGTATAAGTATCATCCCCATTCTTCGTAATCTTCATTTCAACAATGTTCTTGAAATGTTTGTCACCCTCCTTCCAACGACGTACATCCCAAAAACGATGTCCTTCAAAGGCCAATTCTACCATACGTTCATTCTGATATTTCTTCCAGAAAGCATCATTGGTCATCCCTTGAGGGAATCCGGGCATCTCGGCACGCGTACGAACTACTTTGATAGCATCCACAGCCGAAGTTGTAAATTCATTATCCGTTGCATACGGACTACCCAGATACTTATATACAGCTTCCGCATAATTCAAATAGAACTCTCCAAAACGGAATGTAATCCATGAATGATAGGTCTTTGAAGCTGTACCGGCACGTAAGTCTACTGCCGTCTGACAATACTTCTTCAGATAATAGCCAGTCGGAGTTCCGCCACTCAAAGGCTCCGCATTTAGTCCGCCCTGATAGGTTTGCAGAGGAACAGTATTCCAGTTAGGCCACTTTTCGTCCCCATTCTTGGCAATAGTCAGATAGAAACGAGGGTCGCGGTTGGTATAATAAGGATTAGCAGGATCATAGTTATCCAACTCGTCCGGACGCAACCCTGTATCCTTCATCTCATACGCATCCACCAGTGTCTGTGTGGGACAGTTTCCACCTTTACAATTTTCCAACCCTACCGGGAAGTTATATCCCTCAAAAGAATTAGTGGTAGTAGTGGCACGACGGAGAAAAATCAATTCATTAGTAGCGTCATTGTAATTGTCCTTGCTCCAAAGTGATGAATAATCCTCCACTAAGAGTTTTGCCTTTTCAGCAAACCCATTACTGTCATCTAAAATTTCCTTATTGGCTTTAGCTGCACGATACCACAGTTCTCTATTATCAGTCGGATTAAATAAAGGACTTGCCGCATACAATGCTGCACGAGCTTTCAAGGCCAATACCGTTTTACGGTTGGCACGTCCTGTTTCCGCCGGACTACTAGGCAATGCCATATCTCCCAGTTTACTGTAATCGACGATAATCTTATCTTTAATATCATCACATTCGGCTATGATATAATCAAAAATCTCCTGTGCCGGTCTGCGCGATAACGTATTCGATTCTTCGGCTGTTAATATATGGTCGCTAAACGGCACATCTCCATATTGCCGTACCAAGTTAAAGTAGAAATATGCACGAAGGAAACGTACCTCATACTGGTAATTGGTATAGCGGAACATCTGTTGTGCATAATCACTGTTCAAAGCCAACTCGGGAAATGTCAGTCCGGTAAACTTCTCCAGATATAAATTACAATTGGCTATCCCTTCATAACAGGACGTCCACATGCTACTTTTAGCATTCGACGGACTCCAAGAACCATTGTAAAAGTCTTCAATCTGATTTCCCGAATAAGCATATTCGGACTCATCGGTAGCAGAACCAAGAATTGCCCCGCTATAGTTTCCAAAGTCCACATCCATGGACAAATAGATATTTGTTATCAGCCCTCCTACATTACCGAAGTTGAGCTTCACAAAATCCTCATCATAATTATTGTACTCATGATATTCCATCTTATCTGAGCAGGAACCGAGTGCGGCTACACACATCATTCCGTAGATAATGTTTTTCAGTTTCATTCTTTCGCTTTGTTTTTATGATTAAAAACCAATCGTAACACCGACTACTACACTCTTATTCAGCGGAGTCGCTACACCATAACATTCCGGATCTGTCACATCAATATGATCTGAACAGAACAAGTCTGTTCCTCTGACATATAACTTGGCACTCCCCAATATCTTAGTCTTCTTCATCCATTCTTCCGGAAATCTGTAATACACCTCCGCGTTACGTAACTTCAAGAATGACCGGTCCGCCAACCAAACTGTATTAGCCTGATAGTTATTGGCATTACTCTGTGAACTCAAACGAGGATATTTGGCATTTTGATTTTCCGGTGTCCAACGATTCTCATAATAATGAGTAGAAAGTGTCGTATTATTTATCAACGGCCAAAACATACTCTTCGTATTCAAGACAGCAGAATAGTTACCTGTTCCCTGAAACATTACATCTACTCCAATCCCTTTCCATTCGGCTCCCAAATGGAAAGAATAATAAATTTCCGGAGCCGTCGTACTATAACCGATAGCTGTTTTATCATTGGCATCAATGATTCCGTCTCCATTCACATCTTTATATTTTATGTCTCCCGGCACTACCGTACTAAAGTTTTGCGGAAGGCTGTTTGCTATATCTTCTTTATCTTTGAAGAAACCTTCAGCTACCATTCCATATACTTGTCCCAACCGATTTCCTGTTTGCACAAGATTCTTATACAAACGCGGTTCTTCCAGTTGTTCCTTAATTTCATTCTTATTCCAAGCAAAATTACCGCCAAGGTTGAACACTACATCTCCTAACCGTTTCGTATAGTTAAGTCCTAGTTCCACGCCATAGCTATCAACGATTCCGGCATTCTCGAACGGAGCATCTACGCCCAACACATCGGTATATTTTCCTTCGGAAGAGACCCAAATATCTTTTCTCCGTTGGTAATAGCCTTCTGCCGTCACGTCCAGTCCATTGAACAACACGGCATCAACACCAACATTGTATTTATACGCTTTCTCATGTGTCGAATTAGCAGTTGCCAGGCGCCCGATAATAGTACTTCCGAATTCAGAGTCGTAACTACTGTTAAACTTATATTGCGTACCGGTAGTCGTATAAATCTGATCCCAATAGTCATATACGGTAGTACTTCCGTCTTTAGGCAGATAATCAACATTGATCACTCCAAACGAAGCGCGCAATTTCAGGAAGTTCACCCAAGACACATCTTTCAACCATTTTTCTTCCGAAAGCACCCAAGCAGCAGAAATGGTAGGCGAGAAAGCCCATTTATGCCCCGGTGCCAATAAACTGGAGGCCGAGCCAACCAATGCCAGATCCAAATAATAGCGATTAGAGAAACCTACATGATTATACCAGGATACATTTTGCCGATAAATAGTAGTGTTCAATCCGTATGAATCACGATACTCATAATCCCATTTGAATTGAGAATACACATCCCACTTCCGAAACGAGCGATTGTAATCGACACTACCTGCAAAGTTAAATTGGCGCGCCCAGTTGTCAATACCTGCACCCGAACCCATTTCACTGGATTCGCCACCTGAAATGGCAGTATAAAACGGACCGTTAGTTGTCCAGCTTGTTGCATAACCGGCATACGTATAAGTCTTGCTATGGTCTTCCAGAATATTGGAATAGTTGTCATAAGCTAAACGAAAGTTTGCTCCCAATCCTTTCAGCAAACCAGATAAATCTTGTGACAAGGTAAGGTCGGCAAACAAACTGCGAGAGTGTCCTTTAGAATAAGCAGCTCCCTGCGATTGTGCGACAGGATTCGATGTTCCCGCCCAAGTAGTACTTCCTCCCCAACTGTCATCTTCCGTACGAACCGGAAAAGCTGCAGAAGGAATCGAATAAATCATATCCCATAGGTTAACCGAAGCCCCCGGAATCCGAGATTCGGACAAGGTACCGAGAAGATTCAACTTCAATTTGGTAGTGGCGGTTAAATCAATATCCAGATTTGTACGCAAATTAGCACGTGAATACATATTCTGTGTAGAATATCCGTCATTTGCATTCGGGGTTTTGATAAACCCTTTGTCTGTTAATAAATTCGCCATAGTATAGTAGCGGAACTTTGCTCCTCCCCCACGGAATTCGATCGTATATTTATTAGAAACTCCTCTGTCTTTAAAGGTTTCATCAATCCAGTTCACATTAGGATAGAGATAAGGGTACATACGGGAAGCCCCTCCACTACCTACTCCATTACGGAAAGCATCGACTTCTTCCGGAGTATACCGAGCTCCCAAACCTTCATATCCACGCGCTTCATTCACTGCAGAAGCATACGTAGCTGCATCTACAAATTCCGGACGTCGAGACTGAGTGTTAATGATATGATCATACGTAAAAGTTATCTCTTTTGTTTTGTACTTACCACGCTTTGTAGTAATCAAGATCGCACCGTTCACCCCTTTGTATCCGTACAATGCCACAGCCGCGGCATCTTTCAGGATGGAAACGGATTCTACTTCTTCTGGGCTCACCAAGCTCATGTCTCGTTCCAAACCGTCAACCAGCACAAGCGGTGTACTACTTGACAAGCTCTGCAAACCACGTACATAAAAGGTAGGATCTGCCATTAAACCTGTACTAGCTGCATTCTGCAAAGTAGTAAGACCCAATCCATATCCATATAAAGAATTGGATATATTCCGGGAAGACCGCTTATTAAACTCTTCATTATAGGTGGTAGAAACAGCTGCTGTTGATTCATGACGATTGAATGTCCGGTTAGCTCCCACATCAATAGTCTGAGCTGCATATCCCATCACAATAGTCATCGGACCATCAGCCTTTACCACAACTGTGGTAGAGCCTTTGTCGGCAGAAAAGACACTCAAGCGTTGTCCCTTCTCGACCGCAATCTCGAATTTACCATCTTTATCAGTTTCAACCCGGGTCTCCACTGCGCCACCTTCCACATTAACGGACGCTCCATAGACTGGGTTTCCCGATTTATCAACAACAATACCTATAATGTTGTTGTCTGTATTCTGCGCTCTGACCGGAATGCTCAAACAAACTAGTAAAGCCAGTATCAGAATCTTATTTTTTCTCATATAAATCAATATTCAAGTATTGTTTTAATCTATTTCGCTGTCTCACATTACCAACCCGGATTCTGAATCAATCCATATCCTTTGTTAATTTCCGTTTGCGGGAATGGAGAAAGATACCATTTGGGATCAAATCCGTATGTCCACCACCGACGGACCGGCTTGGATAACTCAAACCTTTCATATTCAAAACGAGTAGGCTGCAATGCCCCCTTGTTCTTATCTCCTTCATTCCATTTAGCATTTCCCGTTATACGATTACCGGTATCATCCAAACGATAGGCGAGCAACCCGTGCAGGCGCTTCTCGAAACGATCGGCACGCTTGTAACGGACAAGATCAAAGTAACGGCTATCTTCAAGCCCCAATTCCCGAACACGCTCGCACAGCAATTCTTCCAATAAGGCTGCTTTGTCAGAAAGTAAATTCTTATCTGTAACACACTCCGCCAAATCTTTCTTCAATCCTACGCGGGCACGTACTATATTCATTTGGTCAATAGCACCCCGGTGATCATTCTTGGCTTGAAGCAAGGCCTCTGCATAAGTTAAATAAATGTCAGATAAACGAAGATATACCCAATGCGTATACTGACGTTGGTACTCTGTTCCCAAATAATATTTCATATTTTTATAACCAGTCGCATAGTTACCTGATTCAAGTGCAGCATTTTGTCCTTCATCGTATCCTCCGACCCACAATTCATAAGGTAAACCGGACATTGTTCCTGCACTCCAGTCTAACATCTTCGGCAATCCGTTTACCATGCAATGCTCATACAGACGAGGATCACGGGTTAATACGATTTCCGACAATAGTTGTTCTCCATTTTTGAATGTTCCGGTCAGGAACATTGCATCCAACTTACCTTCTGTTTCCGTCTTTTTCCAGTCAAACGGAGTACCGTCGGCCCATGGGAACATCTCCACATATTCCTGTGTAGGCGGATATTCGGTACGACAAAGTGACGGAACAGCCCAGGAATGCCACATATAAGAACTTGAGTTGAAAGCGTCCGACATATTCGTGCGGACAGAATGCAAGACCTCCTTGCTGTTCTGACGAATATATCCCATACGATATGCCTGCCGATACTGTTCCGGTGTTTCTTCCGAAGCCTTATTCAGGCTATATCCGCCTTGACTCTCCAGCTCTTTAAAGAATGCTTCACAAGCCTTCAAACAGTTATCCCAAAGTTCCGCATGGTAGCCGCCGTACCATACCAGATGCTGCTGTTCAGCCTCTGAGTTTCCTCCTGCATATCCGTTGACATCGTTAAACAACGGAGAAGCGGCAAATTGCCAGATTTTGCATTTCAATGCCATCGCACCGGCCTTTGTCCAGTGTCCGGCCTTGCTGGCAAGATCGGCATCAGCATAAGCCCACACCAATCCACCGGAATTGATAGCATCATCCAACATCTTTATCATGTAGTTAACAGTCTCCTCTACCGTAGCACGGGGGATTTCATAACCTGACTCCGTACCGGTGAATGAAGCATATAACAATGGAAGACCTCCATAATGACGGAACATATCAAAATAGCGTGCCGCAATCAGGCATTTAGCTTCTGCCACCAACTGAGTTTTTTCAGTGCTATCCATGCCCGGCACTCTATCTATATTTTCCATTAACAACCAGCACCAGCGCACTACTTCCCATACCATTTCCCGTGTATATGGGAAAATATTACCACGCGTGCCATAGTTGGCATTGAGAGAACCCAAATAATACTGCTGATATACAGTTGCGTCACTAAAATAAAGTGACCAGCAGTCTGTTAGCGCATCCTTCTTTCCTAAATAAGGACTGGAAGAATCAGGAATATTACCGTTACTGTCCGTATTATAAGGTAATCCGTAATACTGTCTACTGTAACAGGTATTCAAAAATTGGCGCGTATATTCCGCACTATTGAACACTGTGTCAATAGTAGCATTTCCGCCCGGTGCCTTATCCAAAAAAGAGTTTCCGAATTTAATTTCGTCCACACATGAAGTGGAAACCAAACAAACCGCCGCTCCCAACATCGCACCGATGAACCATTTATTTTGTAATTTCATTGTATCTTTCCTTTATCTATTTTAGAATCCTAATTTCAAGCTCAACGTATAAGTCTTGGACAATGGATAAGAAGGTGCATTAGTAGCTCTTGCCTCCGGATCACCCCACAAATAAGGTGTAATCGTCCACAAATTATATCCTGCAAAAGCCAACTGACATGTATTCAGTCCAAGTTTCTTCATTAATGGGAAGTGAAAATTGTATGCCACCTGAAGAGTTTTCAAACGCAAGTATTTGGCATCTTTCTCATATAAAGTGGAAGTAGCATAATTATTCTTTGCATTATCAATGGTAGCTCTCGGATACTCCGAAGATTGTGACGGATTTTCCGGTGTCCATGTATGATCCAGATGGTATGCCAACAATCCTCCCTGCTCGCTATTGGAAGATGAATAAAACGGTTGACGAAATACATCCGAAATCATACGACTTACATTCCAGGCCCCTGTCCATTGAGTACTTATTTCCAGATTCTTCCAACTGAATCCTAAATTAATACCTAGCATATATTCAGGATCGTCTGTAAAGCCATAGTCATAACTTGCATCATTTGCATCAATCTTACGGTCACCATTCAAGTCAACATATACTGCATCTCCATTTTGAAGAATACTCTCGTGAGTGGGGAACGGACGATTAAATGTCTGCTCATATAGCGCAGGTGTATCCTCATCATAGAAGCGCCAGAAAACATATTGACTACGCGAACCGATACGGTGTCCCTTCTGATATTGATATAAATTATTCTGCGGTGCTTCCTTCTTTTCAAGAATCTCATTCTGATTATAAGAAAGGTTAATACCCGCCCAATAACGGAAATTATCGCCAATCTTATCGTTCCATTTTAAAGAAAGTTCCCAGCCCCAACTGTCTACACTTCCTAAATTTGAATAGGGAGTAATGAACCCTAACATTCCCGGAGCTGTACCGTCACGCAAAAGGATGTCATTACGACGTTCTTTATAATATTCAAAGGTTGTTTTCAGACGGTCATCAAGGAAGTTAATATCAACACCATAGTTCCGTTTCAGAGCTTTTTCCCATGTCACAGCAGGGTTATTCTTAGCTACCTCACGCGCACCCAGACTAACAGTACCATTATCTGTTCCGAATCCATATCCCCAGGCGTTAGTTGCTCCTCCACTTGCCGTTACACGATTTGCCAAGTCACCTAAACCGACATTATATGGATCAGCCATATACATAAACCGCGATCCTCCAATATTATCGTTACCTACCAAACCGACACTGGCACGTAATTTCAAGAAGCTAACCACCGACTTCAAAGGACGGAAAAACTTCTCTTCACTCATCACCCAACCTATAGAACCAGCCGGGAAATAAGAAAAGCGCAAATCGGACGCAAAGTTTTCCGAACCGTTATAACCCACATTAAACTCTGCCATATAGCGGCTCTTCCAATCATAAGTGACACGTCCGACTAATCCGACATATCCATGAGGAATGTCCGAATATAATTTCGGATAATACTCTTTCTGTTGATTATACAAAACTAAGGCTGTCACCGTATGATCACCAAAAGTACGATTATAATTAAAGCTGGCTTCCATATACCAATTACGTGCTTTGCCTGTAGTATACGAATACTTCACATCTGTATTCTCTCCAAACTTACGATAAGCAATACTACCGTCATCCATCAATACAGGAGTGTATGTAGCAATAGACCCACCAGAACCGACTTTATTAACTGTAAACGAGCTGTTATAAGATCCCTTCACTTTAAAAGAAAGTCCTTTAGTCAAGAAGTCCATTTTTTGATCCAGAATCACATCCACATTCAGCGAATTGTTGCTGGTCTGGCTGAACCCATTTCCATAATATCCCATACCTGTACCTCCTGTAAATGGTAATTTCAGTCCGTCTGAATAAGTCTCATCGCTCGAATTTACCAATTTTCCATCTATGATTCCCGGACTGGAGAAAGGAGTAGCATAATACATATTTTTAATCAATCCGGAAGATCCCTGACTCGTACGCGGTTGATCTGAATTATTCACATTACCACTAATATTGAATGACAAAGTAGTCGTTTTAGTGACATCCATATCCAAGTTTGTACGATAGTTAAACCGACGGTACTGATAGCTTAAATTATAAGGAAGATCAAACTCACTAAAAAGTCCTCCTTGCGTATAAGCACCTGCAGAGATGAAATAACGTACTTTATCTGTTCCTCCCGAGATGTTCAGATTATGCTGGCTCTGAAGCGTAGAGCTTTTCATAATATAGTCAGCCCATTGTATATTTGGGAAACGAATAGGATCGGAACCATCTGCAAATTTTTGAATCACGCCATCACTAAATAAGGCAGATTTGCCATCACCGGACATCATTTGATTATGAAAACGGGCATAGTCATAGGAACTTGCCTGTTCTACCATTTTTGTAGGCATCAATACAGAAGCAGAAGTAGTAAACGAAATTTTCGCCTTTCCTTCCTTTCCTCGTTTAGTTGTAATCAAAATGACCCCATTTGCTCCACGAATACCAAATACGGCTGTTGCCGAAGCATCTTTCAAGATAGAAATGGATTCAATTTCATTCGGGTCGATATCACTCATACTTTCACGATCCACACCGTCTACCTGAATTAACGGTGAAGAATTTTCCCAAGTAGCTTTACCACGAATAAAAATTTCAGCGGCATCCGCTCCCGGCTCACCGGAATATTGTACGGTAGTCAAACCTGTCATCTGCCCTCCTAATACATTGGAAACCGAACCTACAGATACACGGGTCAATTCTTCTCCCTTCACACTAGCGATAGCTCCTGTCATGGTCACTTTCTTCTGCGTACCATAAGCTACGATTTCCACCTCTTCAAGTGCTGTCACATCCTCTACCAGAATGACTTTCATGTCATTTTTCGCTACTACTTTTTTATCGGTATAACCTATAAAAGATACTTTCAATTTCGCACCGGGACGTACATTTATTCTAAATACACCGTCAATATCGGTAATTGTACCATTAGATGTTCCTTCCGCAAGTACACTTGCTCCAATTATCGGTTCGCCTTGGCTATCTACTACTGTTCCTTTTATAGTACTTTGCTGCTGTACAACTTCGATGGCTGCCGAAGCTGTTTGCAATCCCCATGCAGGTGCAAAAGTTGCTATAGTGAAAAACAGAGCGACAGGTAAGGTTGTCCCCTTTATAAAGTTTTTCTTATTCATATATGTATATGTTCATGATATAAGTATAATTTTAACGGACTTTATATACCGTCATTATTTTAGAATGCAAGCATCATACGGAAATAACCGGCACGCGAATCACGTTCACAAATTATATGATATCTTCCACCAGCCATACCGTGTGTCCATTGGTTGGCTGGAGAACGCTGTGTGCTACTCCAATAGTGTCCACTGTTAGTTCCTGACTCGACAGAGGTCATCTCATCACCATTTACATTCTTGAGACAACGGTTAATAACACTCAAATTCTTAGCGACTGTATCCCAACACATTATAGAGGGCAAATACCAAGGAGTCACATTTGCCGGAATAGCTTCCGCTTCACGATAAGCCTTGATATACGCATAAGCATGGTCGCAAGTAGAAGGACTACCCATACCTTCGTAACACATAGTAAGTAACTGTGTATTATTGTATCCCATTAGTGCTGGGAAAACCAATGAAGCATCATTCTTGTTAACATCCTTCTCTGTGTTACAACCTACAAACTTGTTTGCCCAATTCTCATCTGAAGTAAACCAGTCTGAATAATAACCGGACTTACTTGAATGGAACATTTTCAAAGCAACATCATTTTGTTCACTATCTTTTACCACAGAATTCTTAATAGATAGCACTATACCGTGCGTACATGCAGGGAAATCGCGACGCAAAGCATCAACTTCTGCTGAATAGAGTTCAGTATGTGTTACACTGGGTTGTGAATTTCCTACATAACATACAATACCAATCACATTCTCCGGCACCGTTTCCGCATCTACTGAAACTATTTTTCCATCTGCACAAAAATAGTCTCCTACCTGCAAAGTATGGTTGATTTTACTTTTATCTTCGATGGTATACATTTTCGCCGTTCCTCCTTCCAGCGTACCTTTAGCTTCATATTCCATCTCACTTACTCCAGAATAAGTACCCTTAATTGAGAATTCCTTCTTCGGATTAACCAAGAAACGGTATGTATCCGTACTTTCCTGATAATAAGGAGTTGCTTGAGTATTGTTCACTGTAAACGAACCGGCTGTTAATGGTAACAAATAATCATCTATACCGCCATTTGTAAAGCTATAGGTCAAATTAGGCATCTTCACTACCGCAAGAGCCATCCGATGTTGCATAGTAAAAGCGATCTGTCCTTTCAAACGATCCCCCTGAACACTACCCGTACTCGTCATCAAATCATATTGTGTATAATTTCCTTCATTTTGTTCACTGCCTATTTTCCAATTGTTGACGTATGTTTCAAAAGGATCCACCTTCGTCGGATCAAAAGTCACATTCGCATTATACGGATAGTATGCATAAAAAGTCATCCGCTGAAATTGTGAACCTTTGTATTCAATAGGATCCCCTCCATCAGTCAATTCCCAATAGCCATCTGTCAGTGTGAATTTCCGATTCTTGATATCCTCTACCACCGTTTCTCCTCTTACCGCAAATATACCGATAGCATCTCCGTTAGAAAATCGGGTAGTATATCCATTCTCTGTAGCACGTGTCTTACCACTTTCGTCCATAAATCCTTCATCAGACACACTAATCTGAAATCCCTGCAAAGAATCCGGTGTTTCTCCGGTGAGTTCTTCATTTTGCGAGCAAGACGCAACTATGGCTGCGCCAGCCAGAAAAAGCATTGATATATAATTATATATTTTCATAAATCTCATGTTTATATTTTTAGCATTTTTATCTATATTAGATTGGTAAACAGATCACTTCACAACAGGCTGTGGAGTTACGGTTTCTTCTGTAATATTCCAACTAGGATTAGTTATCTCTGTTCCAGTTTCAGCTATACTCGGGTCGGATGTTATAGGATCGTGGTTTTCATCCTCCCATCCTATTATTTGCGTTTGTTCTGTAATTGTCAACACATAATTATTGTCCTCGTATTTATTTGTCTTGATGATGTAATTATAAGAAAATCCTGATTTCAATTCTGTCAAGTTAGCAAACTCGGCTTCATAAAGATAACCGTTCATTCTAGCTTGGATAGTTACTTTGCCTTGCACCTTCTGTGGCAGTAAAATAGCTTGTACTGTATAATTATCCTGCTCTCCTATTTTATCCCAATAAATATCATCTTTATCCGTAACAGGGTCTTCACTGACTGTTGTCTCCCCTGTTTTAGGATTAAATGTACCATTATTCTTAAGCCCAATAAGATAACAAGTTATATCTGCCAAGTCCACACCTTCGCCAGCTTGAAACTCCAATCTAATACGACTCATCACATGATTGAATGCTAATGTCACGTTCGGGGTTTGTGATGTAGCCTTCCCTTTGGCAAAAAGAAAATCTATCTTCGCACGTTCTTCTGCTGTAGCTTGATTTTCACTAGCTGTAGTCACTTCTAATGCAGGTTGTTCTTCACCTGATGTACCAGAAAATGGAGCGTATGCCACTACATCATACTCTCCGGAACCTAATACCCAAATTTCTTCTGCATTTCCTCCTTTTGCTGCAAAAAGACCATTGCCCTTGTATTTGTAATGAATATTCACTTGTTCCGTACCACAAGTGATTCCTACCGAGTCTTCTGCCTCCCAGTTTGTTTCCGTAGCTCTTGTAACAAGATTGCTAGCCTCATGATTGTTTATTACTGCACTAAAAGAAACTTTCGCTCCCGTATCACCGGTAAACTGAATATCAGTTTCTTTAATATCGTTGCTACATCCTGCTAAAAGTAGTAAGGCAACAGCAGTTGTGACATAGTTTTTTTTCATACCATGTTTTTTAAAGTTAAACATATTTTTGTTGATTAGTAAAATCGTCGTAAAGTAAAAAAGACAATGGCTGCATTCTTTTCCAACCAGCAATTGAAATAAATGAAGCCTTTTTTTTGTTGTTTTCCATATTCATTAGTTATATCTGTTAAGTTAAACAAAAGTTAGATTCTCTTTTTAAACATAACTTTTCACACTCTACCTGTGAAAAAGTGTTGCAAACATAACGACTTAATCAAGATATAGCAATGCAGAATCGTACAAATGCATGGAAAATACCGTCTTTTGCACGATATTCCATGCTGTGGGAGTGATTTTCGATTAGTCCCTAATGACTATGAACCTTTTTGTTTCTATTTTATTGTATGGAAAATAGTAATTTATAAACCTAAAAATGATATGGCGAATTTTTCAATTGTAGTTGTTCCAACTAAAAAATTATCAAATGGCAGACATCGAATAAGGATAGCCGTAGCACATCATTCTCAAACCAGATATATATCTACCCAATTTACTTTGGATTCTGCCAATCAACTAAAAAATGGTCGAGTAGTAAGGCATGAGAATGCAGCGAATATGAATGCCTGTCTTCGGAAACTAATCAATGAGTATGAAGAAATTGTTACATCGATCAGCTATTTACCAGCAATTTCATGTACCGAACTTATACATATAATTACTTATGAACAAAAGAAAAAAGGTATAACCTTTCAAGCTGTTGCAAAAGAATACATGAATTTCATGAAAGGAGAAGAGCGGGAGAAATCTTATAAACTTTATAAGATAGCTTCCGAAAGATTAGTCAAATATATGAAAGGGGATTTTCCTTTAATTCAATTGACACCTATACATATCCAAGGATTTGCCAAAGTTCTTCACGAGGAGAATCTGGCAGATACAACTATCAGAATATATCTGACTTTAATAAAGGTGATAGTAAATTATGCCGGTAAGATGAATTATGTATCTTACTCCATTCATCCTTTTGTCCTCTTTAAGATGCCGACAAGTAATGTGCGGGAACTTGATTTGTCAATAGATGAACTGAAGAGAATACGTGATGTCCGGCTTTTAAAGTCTTCTTTATCCATGGTGAGAGATATTTTTATGCTTACCTATTATTTAGGCGGTATCAACCTGAGAGATTTATTAGCATATGATTTTAAAAATAAGAACGATATGCGTTATGTGCGTCACAAAACACGTAATAGCAAGAAGGGAGAAAATGAAATTGTATTTACTTTGCAGCCTGAAGCAAAAGTGCTTATAGATAAATATATGTCGAGAAATGGGCATTTGCAGTTTGGTAAATATTCATCTTATAAACAAATATATAGTTTAGTCTTCCGACATATAAATAAGGTAACAGAACTTTCGGGGGTAAAGAAAAAGGTTACTTACTATTCCGCCCGAAAGACATTTGCACAACACGGATATGATTTAGGAATTCAAATTGAAAAAATAGAATACTGTATCGGACACAGTATGAAAAATAACCGTCCTATCTTTAATTATATTAAGATTATGCAAGAACATGCCGATAAGGTGTTCCGTGCCGTACTTGACCAATTGCTATAGTATAGATAGTTTTTCACTGCTATTTTTATTTCCTTCTTTTGCTAATCGATTTCATTCCGATCGCTATTCTTTTTTCGTTCCACTATAGTTATCCGCAAAGTACACTATAGTTACCCTTGCGGATAACTATAGTCAAACGCAAAGATAACTATAGTGGAACGAAGAAAGATTCGCATGCCGGATAACTCATAATAGGTAAAAAAGAAATTAATGGTACTAATTGTTCAAATCCTATCCTCAATTGATTGCTAGCTATATGTAGTCGTTTGATGTGCAGGCAGTTATGTTTAAAAAGAGAATCTAACTTTTGTTTAACTCTATAATAAATATGCTATGTAAATATATTAATATCATACAATATATTATACTACTAAACCTCTATAAAGTACTACGTTACAGGAATATCCATATAAAAAGAAACAAAGAGTCTTCATTAGAGGATAAAAAGATATATCAACAATAAAGGATCTATAAACCAATATTTATAACTTAATAATTAAAGTATGAAAAGCAACAAAAAAGGTAATCACCTGTATGCCTATAAGGATACTATCCGACGGCTATTTCTTCTCACTTTGTTCTCCTTTTTAATAGTAGAATCCTATGCCCAAAAAAAAACGATTTCGGGTACGGTTACAGATTTTACCGGAGAACCGGTTATTGGTGCCAGTGTGTTGGTTAATGGTACTACTAATGGTACAATTACTGATTTAAATGGCAAGTTTTCTCTTTCCAATGTACCAACCAAAGGTACAATCACTATCACTTATATAGGATACAAAAAGGAAGAAGTATCCGTAGCAGGAAATACTAACTTCAAGATAACTCTTCAAGAAGATACTGAAACGCTGGATGAAGTAGTAGTTGTGGGCTACGGTGTACAGAAGAAAAGCGATGTAACTGGCGCTATGGCCCGCGTAGGAGAAAAAGAATTGAAAGCAATGCCTGTAAGAAATGCATTGGAAGGAATGCAGGGCAAAACAGCAGGTGTGGATATTACATCTAGCCAACGTCCCGGAGAAGTCGGTAACATTAACATTCGTGGGCAACGCTCTATTAATGCAGAGCAAGGACCACTGTATGTCGTAGATGGTATGGTAATTCAAAATGGAGGTATTGAAAACATCAATCCTTCCGACATTGAAGCTATTGACATTTTGAAAGATGCTTCGGCCACAGCCATTTATGGTTCACGTGGTGCCAATGGTGTAATTCTTGTAACTACCAAGAAAGGAAAAGAGGGAAAAGTAACCCTGAACTATTCAGGTACTGTTACTTTTGAAACATTACATGATGTCACAGAAATGATGTCTGCTACAGAATGGCTGGATTATGCTCGCCTAGCCAAATACAATGCGGGTTCTTATGCTTCGGCCACTCCAACTTATGAAGCAGATAAAGCAGCATTCGGCAGTGTAAGCGCTTCGTGGAAGAATATCGAGCAAGCATGGTCAAATGGCAATTATGATCCCTCAAAGGTCGGCTCCTACGACTGGGCATCTCACGGCAAACAGACGGGTATCACCCACGAACATACCTTAAGTGCCTCCGGAGGTTCGGACAAATTCCAAGGTTATGCTTCATTCGGCTATCTAGATCAAAAAGGAACACAACCAGGACAAGCCTATAAACGTTATACATTAAAGACATCATTTGACGTAACTCCTGTTGATTGGTTCAAAATGGGTTCTTCAATTAACGCATCATATTCTACTCAAGACTATGGATATAGTTTCTCTAAATCCGTAACTGGTTCCGGTGACTTCTATAGTGCATTAAGAAGCATGATCCCATGGAGTGTGCCTTACGATGAAAACGGGGAATATGTCCGTTATCCAAGCGGTGACGTAAATATCATCAACCCCATCCGGGAATTAGACTATAATACCAATCAACGCCGTACTTTCCGTGCTTCTGCCAGCATGTACTCACAGATTGATTTCGGAAAAATTTGGAAACCACTGGAAGGTTTATCCTATCGTCTTCAGTTTGGTCCCGAATTTCAATTTTACACTCTAGGAGTTGCTAACGCTGCTGATGGCATCAATGGAGATGGTAACAACGGTGCACAATATAAGAACGAACAAAAGCGTGCATGGACATTGGATAACCTGATCTATTACAATAAAACTCTAGGTCAGCATAGTCTAGGAATGACATTGATGCAATCCGCTTCTGCCTATCATTACGAGATGGGAGATATGAGAGCCACTAATGTAGCCTCGTCGGATGAGCTTTGGTACAATATGGGATCTGCCGGTACATTGAATTCCTTTGGTACTGGGCTAACCGAAACTCAGATGGCATCTTATATGGTTCGACTGAACTATGGTTACAAAGATAAATACTTGTTAACGGCATCTATGCGTTGGGATGGTGCCTCTCAATTAGCCGAAGGACACAAATGGGCAAGTTTCCCCTCTGCAGCTATTGCATGGAGAATGGATCAAGAAGATTTCATGAAAGACATCAGTTGGTTGAATCAGTTGAAACTTCGTGTAGGTATGGGTGTCACAGGCAATGCAGCTATCAAAGCATACGCAACCAAAGGTGCCATCACCGGTTTATACTATAACTGGGGACAAAGTGATTCATCTTTAGGTTATGTACCTTCCGATCCTTCACAAAAAGAGCCTGCTAAAATGGCTAATCCAACCTTAGGCTGGGAACGAACTACACAATACAATGTCGGTATTGACTATGGCTTCTTTAATAACCGACTCACCGGTAGTATTGATGCATACAAAACAAAAACCAATGACTTATTATTAGAAATGTCAATCCCTTCATTAACGGGTTATGTTTCTACGTATGCCAATGTGGGTAAAACATCCGGATATGGTATTGATTTGCAAGTAAATGCAATACCAGTACAAACCAAAGATTTTACCTGGAGCACTACTTTAACATGGTCTATGGATAGAAACCGAATTGACGAATTATCTAACGGCAGAACTGAAGATGTGAATAACAAATGGTTTGTCGGTGAAGAAATCGGTGTTTATTACGACTGGGTATATGATGGAATATGGAAAACGGAAGAAGCTGAAGAAGCTGCTAAATACGGACGTAAGCCAGGACAAATCAAAGTAAAAGATTTAAATAATGATGGTGCAATAGATGCTAACGATGACAAGCAAATTGTAGGGCATACACGTCCACGCTGGACAGGTGGATGGAGCAACACTTTCAGCTATAAGAATTTTGAGCTTTCCTTCTTTATTCTGTCACGCTGGGGATTCACCGTCCCGCAAGGAGCTGTAACGCTCGACGGTCGCTATATGCAACGTAAAGTAGACTATTGGGTGGCTGGTACAAATGAAAATGCAAAATACTATTCACCCGGCTCCAACGGCGAAGGAGCCGATGCTTTCAACAGTGCAATGAACTATCAAGATGGATCGTACATTAAAGTACGTAATATTTCATTGGGCTATAATTTTACCCCGCAACAATTAAAGAAGTTGGGTATCAATAATTTGAAGCTATATGTTCAAGCCATGAACCCATTCAATATCTATAAGGCATGTGACTTTTTAGATACAGACTTGGTAAACTATGACAATAATACCAAGACATTTGGTTCACCTACCACTTTGAAGAGTTTTGTAATAGGTGTCAACATCGGATTCTAATCAACAAATTAAAGTAAAGACATTATGAAATTAAATAGAATATTATTTGCTGCTTTAATAGCCAGCGTAACAGGAAGCTCGATCACATCGTGCAGTGAGTCTTTCCTTGATGAAAATCTTACGACTCAATATAGTACAGACCGTTTTAAAACCCAGGAAGGTCTTGATGAATTGGTAACTGGCGCCTATCAGAAACTTAAATTTAAATTCAATTATATATGGGGAATCCAATGTTACAATATGGGAGTGGACGAGTTTACCGATGCTAACAATGTAATTCCTGCATGGAATCACTATAGCCAGGATTTAAACTCATCTGAAAATGGTGCCAACCAACCCATCTGGGATAATTACTACGGACTAGTTGAACCCGCAAACATATTGATTCAGAACATACCTCAATATTATAATCAGAGTTCACCTACATACAACACCCGTTTAGGAGAAGCACATTTCCTTAGAGCTTATGCTTATTTTGAATTAGTAAAACAATTTGGTGGCGTACCTTTGAAATTAGCTCCGTCTACAAGTGCCGAAACATATTTCACACGGAATTCTGCTGAAGAAATATACACACAGGTTATAGCTGATTTTGGAGAAGCCTACAGACTACTTCCCAATAAAGGTGAATCAATCGGACGGATTAACAAATATGCTGCCGCACATTTCCTTGCAAAAGCACATTTATTCCGTGCATCTGAATTGTACAGCGATTGGAACAGTAATTATGTAGCATCCGACCTCGATGCTGTTATTCAATATGGTTCGGAAGTAGTAGATGCACATCCGTTGTGTAGTGATTATGTAGAACTTTGGGACTATGAACAGCCAAACGGAGCCAATGAAAAAGTAAGCGAAGTGATTCTAGCGGCTCAATTCTCTAATGATGAATCAACATGGGGACGCTTTGGAAATCAGATGCATCTTTATTATCCGGCCGTATATCAAGGCAATGATATAGGTGGATGTAAACGTGACATCTCAGGAGGACGTGAATTCTCATACGTAAGTGCTACAGAATATACCATGCAGGTATTTGACCGTGTCAATGACTCTCGTTTCTGGAAATCATTCATCACCTGTTATGGAGCCAACGAAACCAAAAGCGCTCCTACCTGGACAGCAGAAGATATGCCATACGCTCCGGCAGGTGTAAAAGAAGGTGACAAACGTTTTAGTGGAGGTGAACTCGGTATGAAATACATCGTTAATGACCCGGGAGACAACCGCTATGAGAAATATCCCAATGCTCCGGCATATACTGTTTTGAAAGATGGAAAAATGTGTAACACGTACACATATGTACGCTATTTCAAAGGGCAGGAACACAGTTGGAATGTAAATGAAAAAACAGGTAATTATTACGATATCATACCCCACAAACGTTCGGTAGCTTTATCTAAATTCCGTGATGGTTACCGTGTTTCTATTGCGTCTCAATTCGGTACTCGTGATGCTATTATCGCCCGTTCGGCAGATGATGTACTAATGGTTGCCGAGGCATATATTCGTAAGGGGGAAGCCAACTATGACAAAGCTATCGAGTGGATGAATAAATTACGTGAACGTGCCGGTTATAAAACAGGTGAGGATCGTAGTAAGAATGTAGATGGCGGACAAGCCTATAAGAACAATCCTTATTGTTCGGGAAAGGGGGGCGGTCATTCTTCTGAAGGTGCTATTTACTGGGAAGAAAATACTTATTACGAGTCAAACAATATAGAACAGGAAACCACTGCTTCTACCAAAACAACAATGAAATTAAATAGTGTATCAGATGTATATAATTCTACAGTAGATGTCCCTATTTACAACGAACTGGGCTGCACATCCAATGCTGACAAAATGATGTGCTTCCTGTTGAATGAACGTACAAGAGAACTTTGTGGCGAATTGCAACGCTGGGAAGATCTGGCACGTACCAAGACGTTAGACGCCCGTTGGCATAAATTCAACGATGGTGCCAGCAGAGGTCTTGGCGAATTCAAATCGGAGAAACATTACTATCGTCCGATCCCCCAAGCCTTCTTGGACGGTATCACCAATTCAAATGGTTCTGCATTAAGCAATGAGGAAAAGAAAGCAATGCAAAACCCGGGATATTAAGATAAACAACTAATCCTATTGCCACTTGTCACTCTTTGAAATAGAATTTCTAATCAAAGAAGAACAAGTGGCAATATTTTTTAATGCTCCTTTCACTTCGTCTTCTTCACCATGAACTCTTTAATCTGTTCACTGATCTGCTCCATTCCCTTTATTGAAGGATGCCCACTCTTTTTGTCAATGTCATGCAATTCTATGCAATCAATATTATAATGCCTGCAGATAGTTCTGACTGATTCATTAAACTCTTCCTTTAAACCGGAATTCAATAGAAAATAGATTTCAACATTAGGATAGCGATCAATCATGTGATCGAGCATATAAGCCATAGCCGGACGAAATTTATACAAATCGTCTTTAGTCCATCCCACATACTGATACTCCCCAAGCGGAGAACCAGCCCAACAATCATTAGTCGCACCAAAAATAAAAATCACATCTGGGCAACCCAGTTGATCCATACGGGTTATAAAAGAACGATCCGAGTAATCCTCGTTGCGATAACCCGTATTACAAATCGTTGCACCCGAAAATGAATTATTGACACAAAGGCGGTAATTATTCTCTTTAATGAATTTATGCCACCACGTCTGTTTTACTGAAGTCACATCTGTTTGTTGTCGTGGAGAGACATAATACCAAATACTATTCGTATCTGGTTGTAGATATCCTTCAAACGTTGAATACGAATCGCCTAAAATAGAAATAGATTTCAGGCTTTGGGCAAAACTTATACTGCTACATAAAATAGTTAGTAGCAGCAAAAAACAGGATTTCTTCATACTAGAATAAAGTTTTCAATTTTGCCGCTAATATACTACATTATGCTAATATGACAGTGCGATTTTTTCTGCCAATTTCAGAAAATGATTATTTTACCTCCCTTTCATAGGTCACATTCTTCTCTACTACATTCTCCACATTATTCACTTTCTTCACGAACTTCTTCACTTCCCCTACCTTCACATTCTTGATTGTTACATTCTTCACCGGAAGTTTTGCATCTCCTTTCAATTCGTAAATAGCGTCTGCCGACTCACAAGTGACTTTATCCATATAAATACCATCAATACGGGTAATCCGTTCTTCATAAGTAGGTACCAGATCCTTCCACTGGTATAGCACTTCGGTATCTATTTCAAGTACACGTTGAGCCATTCCTGCCTGTACATTCTTCATATAAACGTTTTCTATAAACCCACCTCTACGATGATTGGTTTTTACGAAAAAAATTGGTATAAGGCGCAAAGAAAAGCAAAGTTCTACATAAATAAATGCAGGTCAGCATCTTGTATGCAGGGCGGGTTGAAGCAAGCTTCGGCATAAAAAGCCTGAAAACACCCCTTTCGGACAAAGTTCGGCTACTAAACAGCTACCGGTTCCGAAACGGGGTATATACGGCATAACAAGTTCTGTTTCATCGCTTTGCCTTGTTTTGCATAGCTCTTGGTAAGAAATAAGTAACTACCTTTAGAAACGAAAATTTTAGAGTTATGGAAACAAAGAGAAGTACGTTTGCGACCTCGTTCTACATCAAGAGATCCGCAGTGAGAAACCGGGACGGGAAAGCCCCCATCATGGTGAAAATCTCCGTTGACGGGGATGACAAGGCAGTGGGAACCAAGCTGTTCGTCACTCCCGACCTCTGGGAGAACGGCAAGGCGAAAGGCAAGTCCGCAGAGGCAAACGAGATAAACGGGCAACTGAAGGAGGTCTCCGCCCGGCTCACCAACCACTACCACCGCATCCTCCGGGAAGAGGATTTCGTCACCGCCGAGAAATTGCGCAACGCCTTCCTCGGTGTCGGCGTGATGGAGAACTGCATACTGAAAGACTTCGGGAACATGAACCGGGAGTTCGGGGCGATGGTGGAGAAAGGGCAGCGAGCCAAGTCCACCTACAACAAGTATCTGGCTGTTTACAACCATTTCAAGACCTTCCTTTGGGAGAAGAAGAAGCGCACCGACATGGCTTACAAGGAGCTGACCAAGGAGATCATCGCCGATTTCGACAAGTACCTGCGGGTGGAGAAAGGATTGAGCGCCAACACCCTCTGGATATACACTATGCCCTTGCTCAGCCTGACCGACAAGGCGTGGCGGCGGGGCATCGTTCGCACCGACCCCTTCGGCGAGTACAGCCTTGAGATGCAGGAGACCGACCGGGGCTATCTCACGGAGGAGGAGCTGCGCACCTTGGCTAACGCCGTGTTCGTCAAGAAACAGACCAGCCTCGTGCGGGACATGTTCCTCTTCGGGTGCTTCACCGGGCTTAGCTACATTGACATAAAGACGCTCACTCATGACAAGATACAGCGCATGGACTTCGACGGCGAGGAATGGATCATCACCCGGCGCACCAAGACCCGTGTGTCGAGCAACGTCCCCCTCATGGAGATTGCCAAGGAGCTGATAGAACGTTACAAAGGGCTTGCCGGGGGCGACCTTGTCTTTCCCATACCCAGCAACAGCGTGTGCAACAGGCACCTCAAACAGATAGCCAAAGCCTGCGGCATCCACAAGGAGATCGGCTTTCACCTAAGCCGCCACACCTTCGCCACGACCGTCTATCTCTGCAACGGCGGCACCATCGAGGCGCTCTCCAAGATACTCGGGCACAAGCACATTTCCACGACCCAGATCTACGCCGAGGTGACCAACAGGATGGTAAGCTCCGATTTCCGGGCGATCTCCGGCAACCTCGCCGCCATGCAGCGGAGCGTGCTGGAGAAGAAGGACAGGAAACAGGACGGGAAGCGGGTGCGCCGCTCCCTCCGGGAAACGGCTTGACGCCTTTCCCCGGCGCAGAATGCGGCAAAGGCAGGAACTTCCGATGCGGTGTTCCTGCCTTTGCTGCATTTCCCGATGCACACCCCCGTGCGTTTATGTTGGACTTTTCCCCCGTTTGCGCTTTGGGCGCATGTCCACGTAGTTCTCCTCCAGCATACGCAGCAGATCCGACTGGCGGTAGAGCGTCTTGCCCGGCAGCGATATGTACGGGATCAGCCGTTGCGTGCGGTAGTCCTGCAACGTTCTCGGCGTGATGTGCAGCAGCCTGCACACGTCCTCGCCCGTGAGATAGACCTCGCCGTTCATCGCCGGACGGAAGTGCGCCGTTACCGTGTCGAGGTACCTCATGCCCTCTTCCAACGCCTCGAAGTACGCCCGTACCTCTTCCGTGTCCCTTGTGATCACTTCCATCTCACTCGTCCTCCGTCATTTCCCGGCTCATGGCTTCCACGAACGCCTCCACGTCCTCCGTCCGGTAGTAAATCTTGTGGTTGATCTGGCTGTACGGCAGCAGCCCCCGGTCACGGTAGGTCTGCAATGTCCGCTTACTGATGCCCAGTTTCTCGCACACGTCCGCCCCGTCCATCCAGTTCATCTTTTCGGGCGGGCGGTAGCGGGCGCAAAGCTCCCTCACGTGCTGCGAGAAGCAGCCGAACCGTTCCTTCATCTCCTCGAAGGTCTTTTTCTCGATGCTTACTATTTCCATTGTCCCGATACGTTTTTATTGTTATACTTCCCTGCAAATATACCGGTCTGTATATGTCCGTGTATCAAAACCGTACCGCTTGTCCTCGTTTTGCTTCACGTTTGTAGCCTTGTCACGTTCCGGGCGGTGAAAAGCAGGGAGAAGCTCTACATATCCGCACGCCCTTCCGCATATTTTCCGTCTCTTCCGCTTGCCGTGTGCCGGACATTTCGCATATTTGTAACCGACCAAACATCATCACTATGGACGAGGCTGTCTTTATCGCGCAATACACCTTCCTTGCCACTCCTGCGGTCATCGAGGAGGAGAGCCGCATCTTGGGCAAGATCGCACGCCGCCTGCGCTGCGAGTACGTCATCCGTTTCGAGGACGACGGCAAGTTCTATTTCCTGCTGGAGACCCGTTCCGGCTACGAGGAGCATTTCGCCCGGTGCGGCTGGTACGTCGTCAGCCAGACCGACTTCAACAGCCGCCTGACCATCGGCATGGGCTTGTACGAGAGCGGGAACTTGGCGGGCTTCATGTACAGGCTTGATTCCGGCAGCTGTATCCGGGCGATTCAGGAGAACAGGCATCGTGCCGCTTGGATTATAAATTAAGCGTTATTTATTCCTAAATATCAGCACTTTCTGAAATTTTGGCTTTGCATCCGTCACGCTTTTAGTCCTTAAAAGCTGTCTGCTGTTGTCCGGTGTCTGTCTGCCAACATCTTGGGTTCAGATGTCCGCATTATTTTTGGATTATGCAAATCGTTGAAAATAAACATTCTAAGGTTATTGCAAGGTGCAAGCTATATATAAATATATACTTGTACCTTGCAATAAATTTCAATACTTATTTTTCCGTCTATTTTCCATTATCGTTTCAAAATTTTCTTGCCCCCATTGTTTCAACTGCTCTAAATAAGGGATTAAAGTTTCTCCAAATTCAGATACATAATATTCCACTTTGGGTGGAACTGTGGGATATATTTTTCTATTTACCAATCCGTCCGTTACCAATGACCGCAAAACAGTAGATAGCATCTTTTCCGATATAGAGGGGATTGTTTTGTATAGTTCATTGAAACGTATTACTTCATTCTCATGTAGCTTCAATAAGACAACTAAAGCCCATTTGTCACCCAGCCATTCCAGTATAGGGGAAGCAGAACAATAATCGTAATCTAACTTTTTTCTCATTTTTCTTTTATCCAACAAATTGATATACAGGAAAACTAACCTAAATGTAAGTTGCTGATAACCAAGATAGTTCTTCTTTTTTTTAAAGAGACCTATTAACTTTGCTGTCGCAAAAATAAATGTTATGGACTATAAAAGCAAAACGGCAAACGACAAAGAAATATCCATCTATTATTTCTCCGCCACAGGCAACAGCCTGAAATTGTCGCAGGATATTGCGGCGGCTTTTGGAGGAGCCGGGCTGTTCAGAATGACACCGTCAGCTGGAATCACCGCATCGGACTCCCGAATCGTAGGTTTTATATTCCCCGTATATATGGGCGGACTGCCCGGCATTGTCCGCCGGTTCTTGGAAAGTTATCCGTTCAGGAAAGGCGTGTACTATTTCTCCATAGGCACATATTACACGTACAAGGGCTGTGCGGTGTCCGTTGTGGACAAAATCATGTCCGGCAAAGGCGTGCGTCTGGACTATGGCTACAACCTGCCCACCGTAGGGAACTGCCTGAAGGAATACGAGGTATCTTCAGTAAGGAGGACGAAGATACTGGAACGGGCGGAGCTTTACACTTCACGAATAATCGACGACTTGAAAAAAGGCAAACGGAAAAAGCCTTTCCCGTATTGCAGGTTATCGGATCTGTTGCACAAAGGGCTGTTCAATGCCTTTTTCAGTCGCTCGCACTTGAACTTCTCCTTGGAAAATGGTTGTATGGGATGTGGTGTCTGCGAACGTGTATGTCCCGTGAACAATATTACGCTGAAAAACGGAGTGCCCCGGTGGGGAACCGGTTGCGAGGCTTGCCATGCTTGCGTACACTGGTGTCCCCGGAATGTCATTCAGATCGGGAAGTCCAAAGGGCGGCTGCAATACCATCATCCAGCTGTAAAAAGAACGATGCTGTACCGTGTGGAATGATGGGTTCCTATGCTGCGTATCCAGAGATTCCGGTCTGTTTCCCGTTTGTAGGATTCCACCGGAACCAGCCCGTTCTTGCGTTGTTCATGCCGACAGGTCATAGAAACGATATGGATGACCTTACGCATCCTTGCCATCATCTGGAAGAATCGGCGCATGTATTGGAATATCCTCATGCGTCCCTCTTTGCAGGTTATCGTGAATGGTCTAACTCAATGTACCAGCCTTCCCTGACGGGCTTGTACAGCGTGGTGTCGTTGTACGTCCTGCGATAGATCTCGTTCAGGTCGCCGTGTTCGGTGATACGGATATTCCGGC